>Ga0208364_1000004_pt1 | contig 135358 bp, 132 predicted proteins | sample LakMenEpi08Jun12_FD_150680 | JGI IMG/M metagenome (GOLD analysis project Ga0208364, IMG submission 150680) | Freshwater microbial communities from Lake Mendota, WI - 08JUN2012 deep hole epilimnion (SPAdes) | ecosystem: Environmental > Aquatic > Freshwater > Lake > Epilimnion/Euphotic zone ...
ATCTTCTCGTCAGCCTCTCGTCAGCCTCTCGTCAGCCTCTCGTCAGCCTCTCGTCAGCCTCTCAATTCTTTTTTTATAAATTGCAAATCCAATATTGAATTGTCAAAATCCTTGTATATAAGCTCGGTTCTTATGATATCATCCCAATCTTTTAATATAATCATAGGTAGATTATAGGTATCCTTAACAATTCTTATAAAATTGCTATCTAATACTATAGGTATTACTTTGAGATAAAAACATTCCCATAATCTATGAGTATCTACTCCATTACCATCCGGACATATCGCGAATTTGTATGTAGATAATACGCTGATATAGTCTGCTATATTTAATTCTTCGCCGAACTTAATATATTTAGCTATTTTATTATAGCATTCAATTCTTTTATCTGTATTCGTAGCTATATTGAAATAGAAATATATATCATTAGGTTTATTATTTCCAGATGTATCTCTTAGGGATTCAAGGGATTCAATAGCTTCATGGATTACTTTTAAATTTCCGTGCGACCACTGAGAGTTAGCTATGCCTATTGGCAATAGCCTCATCTTGATATTCTTAAATGTTAGGTTCTGCGAATACCATTTTATTATTTTTGGATTATCGAGCAATTCTTTAAATACACCGCTATATACAATATTTTCATCACTATTGTGCGATACTAAAATGAATGGGTTTGCAAAATATTGAATTTTTGCATTCAATTCACGGAGACTACAAGATTTATAATAAACAATTCGCGGATTATCATAAGTACTGTTAATATTCATTATATTATATGATTTCGGGTGATTTATTGTTATATTAGGGTTTGAATTTAAATCTCCTACAGTTCCTATGAAAACATCGCATAATAACTGTATTTTTTCGCCTGTAATCAAATCCATTTACCTTACTTTTATTATATATAGTAATAATATTTATATATATATATATATATATTCATTACATCAGACTCTTGGTTGCCTAATATATATACTTAAATTAACAGAGATGTTCTTGAGACACTGAAAAATTTTATTTTTTGATTTTAAAATTTGAGTACATCTTTCTGTTTTTTCTAAATTTTCAAAAGTTTTTTAGAAATTACAAAATAAATCAAGAGATGTACTCAAATTTTAATTTTCAAATTTTTATAAAAACTTGGTTCCTTTTTAGGACATCTTGTGATATATTGAAAGATATCATTACCCCCTCTATATTTCGCCAGCATCTTCGGCATCTTCAACATATTCGGTATAGTCATCCACACTAACCTTGCCTTTTAATAACTCGGTAATTTGAGTAATCTCTGTGTTTTTTTTAGTAATCTCGTCTTGTAATCTCTTATTTTCGTTATATATTTCATTATAATTATTAATCAATGTATCACTATATTTTTGTAATATTGATAGTTGAGTCAGTGTCTCTGTATATATCGCTACTATTTCATTTTTATTAAATAGCTTGATATGCTTGTTATTACAATATCTGCAAAAAGGACAACAGTATTTAATAAATACATGCTTACTTTCTTGATATAACAAAGATGTCCTTGTATTTAATTTATTACAACAAGAAACACATATTATTTTATTACACTTGTAACAATTCAAATTATCTGTCGCCTTTTCATCGCAACATATTAAACATTCATTCTCTTCTACAGACTTTTTGGCGTTCATTATTTATCTATTATAATATTAAAAACTTATATAAAGATTTAAGAATATATATAGTTGGGTAGCAATACCTGCTGCTATAGCTCAGTTGGTCAGAGCACTCGACTGTTAATCGAGTGGTCGCAGGTTCGAACCCTGCTAGCAGCGATTATTTTTATATTTATTCTTATATTACATTAAGAATGCCATTAAATACAAAATCACAACATACTAAACCTAAGAGAGTATTTAGAATAACTGATGTAAGCCCGACAAGCCCTCCAAAATCTCCTCCTGTTGCTGTATCAATGAAAGTAAGAAAAGTTAGAGTATTTAGAATAACTGATGTAAGCTCGTCAAGCCTACCAAGCGTGTCAAGTATGTCAATCCTTTCAAGTAGGACAAGCCTTTCAAGTCTGTCAAAATCTCCTCCAGCAGCGAGAGTCGCCCGGCCTAAGAGAGTATTTAGGATTACTGATGTAAGCCCACCAAGCCCACCAAAATCTCCTCCGGCGGCGAGAGTCGCCCGGCCTAAGAGAGTATTTAGGATTACTGATGTAAGCCCGACAAGCCCGCCAAAATCTCCTCCAGCAGCGAGAGTCGCCCGGCCTAAGAGAGTATTTAGGATTACTGATGTAAGCCCGACAAGCCCACCAAAATCTCCTCCGTCTGTGAGAGTCGCCCGGCCTAAGAGAGTATTTAGGATTACTGATGTAAGCCCGACAAGCCCACCAAAATCTCCTCAGGCGGCGAGAGCCGTCAGACCTAAGAGAGTATTTAGGATTACTGATGCGTAAATGATAGATTATTTAGAGTATTTTGTACATTTTTATTTTTAATATTTAATATTTAATTGTAAAAATTGATTATATTATTTAAACATAAGACGAGTTATTTTAACTACTAATATTAAGAGATATGTCAATTTATCCCGAACTATCTTATAACGATCAGAAGGTTGAAATTCAGGAAGTAAAAGGTATTCAATTTAGTGTATTAAGTCCGGATGAAATTATTAAAAGGTCTGTTGTTGAAATTAATAAAACGGATACATATGCTGGAAGTGAGCCTATTATTGGTGGTTTATTTGACTCTCGTATGGGAGTTCTTGAACATAACCGAACCTGTATTACTTGCGAGCAGAAAAACATATTTTGCCCCGGACATTTCGGGCATATTGTTCTAGCAAAACCTGTATTTCACGCGATGTTCTTTGATATTGTAAGAAAGATTTTGAACTGTGTATGTTATAAATGTTCAAAATGTCTCATATCTCCAAATACTCCTCACAAAGATTTTAAGAATGATATCAATAAAATCTTGTCCATCAAGAATAATCAGAAGAGATGGGAGGCATATTATAAGCTCTGTAATACTACAACCAAATTGAAGGTGTGCGGAGATGACGAAGTAGTTGGTTGTGGCGCTATCCGTCCTACAAAAATCAACAAAGAGAACTCTATGAAAATTATTGCTGAATGGAAAGATAAGAAGCTTGAAGATAATGTTCGCCTGGAATTTACCGCCGAAGATATTCTCAAAATATTCAAGCGGATTAGCGAGAAAGATATGGAGATGATGGGGTTCAATCCTAAGTGGAATAGGCCAGAGTGGATGATATGCTCAGTTCTCCCTGTCCCTCCACCCGCTGTAAGACCAAGTATCATTGAAGAGAACGGGCAACGCCGCGAAGATGATTTGACGCATAAATTGAGCGATATTATCAAGGCTAATAATCAGGTTGAAGACAAAATCAAGAAAGGTGCTACCGAAGAGACTGTAAGATATTATACGATTCTATTACAGTATCATGTATTTACCTTCATCAATAATCAAATGCCAGGATTGGCTCCGGCACAACAGAGGAACGGGCGAAAGTTGAAATCGGTATCTGACAGAATGAAGAAGAAGGAAGGGCGTATTCGTGGTAATTTGAATGGCAAACGCGTAGACCAATCGGCACGCTCTGTAATTACTCCAGACCCTTATATCAGCATAGATGAGCTCGGGGTTCCTATCAAAGTCGCTATCAATATTACATTTCCCGAAATTGTCAATAAATATAATATTGAGCATATGCGTAAATTGATTATGAACGGCTCAGACAATTGGCCTGGCGCCAAGTATATTAAAAAACCGAATACTACAATCAATCTTAAATATTCCAAGGATTTGGAAACAATCGCAAAAGAATTAAAAATCGGCGACACAGTTCATCGCCACTTGTCTAACGGTGATTATGTGCTATTTAACAGACAGCCCTCGTTACACAAGATGTCTATGATGTGTCATAAGGTAGTTATTATGCCTTACCAGACATTTCGCCTAAATGTTCTAGATACTCCGCCATATAACGCCGATTTTGACGGAGATGAGATGAACTTGCATTGCCCGCAAAGTATCCAGACTATGAATGAACTTATGGATATCGCTGCTGTCCCATATATGATTCTTGCACCCCGCGATGGCAAGCCGATTATTGAGGTAGTACAAGATACTCTTGTCGGCTCTTATCGCCTGACAAAGGATTTTACGGAGATTCACGATAAAACTATGGCAAACATTCAAATGGTTAATAGTTATTTCAAAGGAAGCTTGCCGAAACCTAAAAATAAGTATATTTATAATGGGAAGGAGGCGTATTCTCAAATATTACCTCCCGGCCTCTTCATAAATAGAAAAAATAAAAAGGATGAGAAGGTAATTATTAACGACAGTATTTTGGAGAGCGGTAATCTAGACAAAGTAGTATTTCACGGTATTTCTACTGGATTAGTTCCAGTTATCTATCACGATTACGGTCCATTTGAAGTTCGCAAGTTTTTGGATAATACTCAGCGCCTAGTGTGCAGATGGCTACTTACGGCGGGCTTTAGTGTAGGTATCAGCGACCTGGTAACGGATAAAAAGACTGACGAACATCTCAAAAATAAAATTAAGGAAATGCAAACGAAGGCCTACAATAAGCTTGACGAGATTAGAAGAGGCACACACGATAACAATGGTATCTTGAATAACGAGGATTATATTGAGAGAGAACTCATCGGTATCTTGAATGAGACGACGAGCGAAGTAGGAAAAATTGGATTCTCGCAGATTGACGAAAAAACCAACCGTATGATTAATATGGTTAAATCGGGTTCCAAGGGCAAAGAGATTAACATTTCACAGATGATTGTATGCGTAGGACAGCAGAATGTGGATGGCAAGCGCATTACATACGGATTTACAGACAGAACTCTTCCGCATTTTACAAAATATGATGACGGCCCTGAGGCGCGCGGATTTGTTAAAAACAGCTTCATATCTGGCTTAAAACCACACGAAGTATTCTTTCACGCTATGGGTGGTCGCGAGGGTCTTATTGATACTGCTGTAAAAACTTCTGAGACTGGATATATTCAAAGGAGATTAGTCAAAGCTATGGAAGATTCCAAGATTCATTATGATAATACCGTGAGAACTGCAGACGGTACAATTATTCAATATATTTATGGAGAAGATGGAATGGATGGTTGTAAAATTGAGGTTCAGGTAATTGATACTATCTATAAAAATAATATTGAGCTGGATTTTGAATATAATCTTAAAAGCACAGACAATATCAATATCCATATTACCGATGATGCTTTTAAAACTATCACGGCTAATACATATGCCAGGTGCAATGAGCATTTTGATAAGATGATTGAGGATAAACTGTTCTTGATTAAGAAAATCTATAATCGTGATAAAAAGAATGTAATTAATTATCCTATACCATTTAGCCGTATTGTCACGACGGCTCACAATAGAATCAAATCTATTAACATCGCGGCTATCAAGACTGATTTAACGCCTGATTATATCTTGGATAACATTGATAATCTCGTAGATAAATTGTATATTAAAAATCGCACACAAGGAATGCGATATCTCCACATTTTGCTTAGACAATATCTAAATCCTAAAAAAATTATATTCCATTATCATTTCACCGTTGAAATATTTGATTGGATTATTTCGCAAATCATAGAGTATTTCAATCAGGCTATCGCGCAACCTGGTGAAATGGTAGGAATTATTGCAGCACAGACAATTGGTGAATTGGGGACACAGATGACTCTTGATTCATTCCATGTTTCTGGTACTGCAGCTGCTGTCAAGGCTACTTCGGGTGTTCCGCGTCTCAAAGAAATCTTGTCGGCTACCAAGAAGACCAAAACACCGACTTTGACGATATATATGAAGAATGATATTTCGTGTGTCATTAATCCTATAAGAAACGAGAGCGGTGATTTCAAGGATGATAGGATTGATATTACCAAGAATCACGCGATGAATATTAAAAACTCTATTGAGATTACGAAATTGTCGGATATTCTAAAATACACAGAGATATACTGGGATAATGGCGAATATTACGAGACGAATATTGAAGAAGACAAGGGTATTATGAATATATACAAGGAGTTTGAAGAGATGAACGGAAACGCCGCGAAGTCCAAGAGCTCTTCTCCTTGGGTTCTCAGGCTGGTATTTGACAAGTTCAAAATGCTCTCTTATAATTTGAAGATGATTGATATTTATACAAAACTGAATACGGCTTATGATAAATATATTGAATGCGTATATAGCGATGATAATGCCGAGGAATGCATATTTCGCATCAAGCTTACTGAAGTTGCTCTAAAAGATGGAGATGAGATTGCTACAATCAAGGCAATTGAGCACAATATCGTACATCAAATATTATTGAAGGGTTATAAGGGTATCAAGAAGGTATCGCTGGACAAGAAGAAATATTATAGATACAACGATGATACGAACAATTTTGATGAAATGCTTGAGTGGGTATTGGATACTGACGGAACTAATTTGATAGAATTATTGTCAAATCCGAATATTGATAGTACTCGTACGATTTCAAATGATATCCGCGAAATATATGATACGCTTGGTATTGAAGCAGCGCGATACGCGTTATATAAAGAGCTGCTAATTGTTACGAACGAGGGTTCTATGAATTACAGGCATATGTCGCTACTCATAGATACTATGACATACAAGGGACAATTGATGTCAATTGACAGGCACGGAATCAACAGAGGAGATATTGGGCCACTCGCCAAATCATCTTTTGAAGAAACCACGGATATGCTTATTAACGCCAGTATTTTCGCGGAATACGACAAGGTAAATGGAGTATCAGCAAATGTTATGTTAGGACAACAGCCTCCTTGCGGTACAGGAGATAGCAAGATATTGATCGATGAAGAGTATATGATAGAGCTATTGAAGGATGTCAAAGATACAAATCATATGCTAACGAGCATAAATGAGGAAGACGCAGGAGACGCAGGCTATCCAGGCGACGCAGGCGAAATGCGCGAGGACTTTAACGAAGACGATCTGCAGATTGAGTTCAATCTCAACAAGGGAATTGAAGGTATGATTAGCAAATGCTATAAATTGCCCGAACAAAAAATAAAATACATTTAATGGCTTGGTGTAGCGTAATGTAGCAGGGCGGGAGTGTATATGTTATTATATGGCGTGAGTTATGGGGGAACTGCTTTTATCAAGTGAGTTCGGGTGTTTCAATATATTTTTTATATCTTCATCGGCTTCATTCAATTCGTTATAGATAATCTTATTATCATCTACAAGTTTTATTAAATAATAGCCTACGAATGTTTTTTCTATTTTTCTATATAAAATAATTATAGGCCGCTTTAATATATCGGTATGATTATTATTATCGCCGGCATTAAAAAACTTGATAGATACTTTTAAATCTTTGCTCCCGGCTCTCTTTGATACTTCAACACCTTTTCCATAATCTACGCGGTGATGTATAACCATAATATTGATATTTAAATTGATAGACATTTGTTTCAAGAATATATCGCCGTAATATTTAATGGCTTTCGTAGATTCTATTATATTCATTATTTTTTTACGCTCATCTGGAGCGCTTTTGTAAAAGTAATCTTCCAAAAATATTCGTGTCGTCTTAAATGTCTTGTTTGTATTATTCACGATATTCATAGTATTTATATATGTATGTTTGAAATGTGGATCCTTAAATAGCATATCTATTTCATTTTTATAATCCAAATCAATATCCGGTGTATTATTTAATAATAGATCCTTATATTCCTTGTAAGTATATTCCACAATATCTTCAAAAGTGATAATATTATTTATACGGTTCTTGTCATAGTTAAGCAGATACTCAAAAAGCTCATATATATTATTATCAGTATAAGTAGAATCTATATAGCGCAACTTAGGCCATATCTTTTTCTTATATTTCGTCCATTTTCTTGTGAGAACTTTTTCAATTCCTTTCCAATTTTCGGGAATATGTTGATATTGATTTTTGTTTTCATTTTCATTTTGCTTATCGCTATTATCAGGCGACTTAGACTTTCGCAGATTATTTTTTAGCTCATAGAAACCAATATTAGCATTCACATTAGTGTTAGCATTCGGCAAATAATCTCCGGTATTAGATATTTTTTCAGGTACTCTGTCGGATACCAGGTACTGCGTGAATATCAAATCATCTCCATCTTCCTTTATATTATTTGAAATATCACTAACATAATTATATTTAGAATAAGCCAAATCATTAGAATACCACTCTTTAATATTTTTCCTCGAATATATATCAATGCCTTCAAGCATTATCTGCAATTCTCTCATCGCTCTTTTATTGCCGTTGCCGCTACCGCTTCCGCTTCCGCTGCCGACATTATTCAATAAGGCTTTTATAATTTCTTTGCGGGATTTTTTAGAAAGGTCATTGTAATATTTGTCATCAAATCTCGCATCAAGCAATTTATCATAGATGCGTTTTCTCATATCTTGCCATCTTTTCTCTTCCTTTGAATATTTACCAGTATCATTGTATTTATTCAATATATTGCTGATAATTCCACGGTTCCTACTATAAGCCTCGTCCTTAAATAGTAAATTGCTGTCTATCATAAATTTGTTTTCCTTAGCTATCTCTCCTATATCAACGGCTATATCTATTTTTTCAAACTTTTTAACAATTTTAGAATGGAGACTTTTCCTTATAAAAATCTTGAAGTTATTACCGTCAATATCCTCGCTAAATAGAACATCTTTAATATTCAGGCGTTTAATGATTAAATCAAGCATAATTATTGAAAGTTTTTCGAACTTAATAATACATAACGCTGTATTATCTTTTTTCAATATTATTCTATTGATAGAGAGGTCATTGTTGATTATCAAGGTTCTATATATTTGATTTTTGTAATCACTGTCTTTCTGTCCGTTTGTTTCCTCTATAATTATCTTCCTGATAGTTTTCATATTTTCTAAATTGCGATAGAAGTTATTATTGGCATCGTTTATATTCGCTGAACATTTATTTAATATTTTAACTATATTTTTATGATTATCAAGATAAAAAAATCGGCCCTCCTTTTTATTCAGGGATTTTGATATTATAGGTTCATAATAGGCAACCTCGTTATCCTTTGCTTTATTTTCGGAAGAAGTCATTAACATAATGACTTTCGTTTTTTTCCCGAGATATAAAAGCAGGTCATTTATTGAGGAATACCGAGGACATACAATGCTCACATCACTATGTGGTAGCCCAATCTCTACATCCCATAAGACGATTAGCTTATTATATATGATTGCAACTAATGTATATAAATAATGGATAACATTTCCAGAGGGATTCTCTTCTGACTTTAAATAATTAATGAACTTTTTATAAGATTTATATATACATAATAATCTGGATTTTTGATAAAGGGATTTCTCACTATTATCCTCAATATCTGGAACATTAATTGCATTGGATACATTAGCATATTTAACTAACTCTGCATATAACTCTTTATTTAATTCAGGTATAACAGGTTCTATGTCAGAAAAATCCTTGAATACATTCCCATTTTCAAGCGACAAAAACTTCAAGATATCCAGATTATCTTCTATATTCTTTATAAACTCATCCTTGGTAATTTCTAATAAATAAGCGATTGAATTGATAATATTAGCAGAATTATTCAAGCCTTTTCTTAATACACAGCTATGTTTATTAATGTTATTATTTGATAAACAGTTTTTCGTATAATCCTTGTAATCATCAAATAATATATAATACAGCTCTTTTTGTATTCCTCCAAAGCGATTTTTAGGAACAGGTATTTTATTCATAATATAATTCTTATCATTCTCATTGCTCCCATCGCCAGAAGTTCCTTGTGTTTCCGGGATATCATTAGCTTCCGGGATGACAGGGACATCCTCGTTTTCTTCCTGAATCTCTTCTATCTCTTTATCGCCCTTTTTCTTCTTCTTATCATCGGCCTTTTTCTTCTTTTCTAAATCTTTAATTGCTTTTTTAGATGGCGGTTTAGCAGTCTTTTTGCTATCAACTAACTTGGCAGTTTTTTCGGGATTTCTTTTGCCACAACAAGGAATCTCAATATCTCCTTTAAGTAAATAAACATATCGTGATTTATTTTCATTTTTCATATTTGCGTTCATCATAATGGGTTTCTCATTTTCTTCTGGACATTTAAGAGATTCGGTGCCTGGAGCTTCATCAAGTGGGATATTACTTATAGGGCACCATATGCGCGGGCAAGTATAAAAGTTCTTGTTATCTTCGCTACTTCCATATTCAATATAGTTATCAAAAACCTTCTTATCGTACGGGTTGTATCCCTTGGCTTTTAACATTTCAATCTCTTCTTTTTTTAGAACAAGCGGCTGATACTCCTTCTGGCATTTTCTCGCAGGATTTTTGCCTTTTCCGCGATCTTTATAAAGCTCTTTATCTGCATTATTTAATTTATTTATCAAATAATTGTTATCATTTTTGCTATTCTTATCATCACCGCCACCAGAAGTTCTATTATTAAAGTTCTCATTATTAAATTCTTCTTCGTCAAACTTAAAACTATCACTTGATTTTGAAGATGATTTTTTGGACGAAGATGATTTTGAAGAGGATTTCTTAGGTGAAGAGTGTTTTTTGGGTTCAGGTAAAACAATCTTTGCGATTATTTTTTTCTTAGCGCCGGGCGCAGGTTTCCTTTCATTTCTGATATCTTCAATAATGCGCGTGAGCCAATATTTTAAATTATCTAACTCTACGAAAGAACATGTCTTTTTAATATCTACATAGAAATCTATATTATTATTGTATTCCTTTATTATTATAATGGTCTCTTCTTTTTCACTTATATCAGTATTATTCGGCTTTATATTCTGTATTTCGGCTTTTTTATTAATAACGCCCTTTATATAGTTTATCGTGGTATTTATCCCCATATCTTTTAGCACTGCTAAGATTTCTTCTAGTGTAGATTCCTGTATTTCGCTTCTATTTATTATAAAATTGTCTAAATCAAAGCCTATAGAATTGCCAGCGATTCTCTTGTATTTAAAAACTCCCTTAGATTTTTTCTTATTAAGCACAAAATCCTCAAATATTTTCGCGTATGTTCCTATTTTTTTAATTAATTTGTTATATTCTAAAATGTCAATTGAATAGTTTATTCGGAGATTAATATCTATCTCTTTGAAAACGGCATTTATATTGAACTTCTTTAAATATCTGACAATATCGTCCTTAATATGTATTATATTGCTCTTATTCTCGCCATTATCTATGTCATACTTAAAAGCCAATTTGAAAATACCGTCTTTAAATATTGACAATTTTATATTCTTGTTCTTGTAATAAAGGTTTATAACAGATATATCCTTGCTTTCTTTTTTGGCGGCATTGAGTTTAAACTTGTAATCTAAATATTTCTTTTCAAGTGTGTGGTGTTTATATAATTTATATATTGCATTATTATTATTCGCAAATTGTATCAACTGGATTTCTTCGTCTGTTTTAAGTTTATCAAACAATACAATAAGCGGCTCCATATTTTCCATTCTATACTCAAATATAACCTCGTTATAATATTCGTTCTGTTCTACCACTTTCAATACCTGAAGATTATAGAGCCTGACAATAGATTCTTCGTCTTTGATAAGTTTGGCTATGGCTTCAATACTGACATCTTCATTTTTATTAAAATAATATTTATTTTCATAATCAAAATCATTACGAAAAACTATATTGATTAAATCGTTATTAAATAATTCATCATTATCATTATTGGTGTACTCTATAGATTCTTCAAGTTTCTTTGATGTCCTATCCTTAGATTTTAAGGGATTAACATCATAACCCTTCCAATAAATCTCTTTAATATCAAAAAGCAAGGGTTTCCCTAAAGTTTCATCCCAGCAATAATAAGGAAATCTTAGTGGCTGCTGCGAATTCTTATTATTTTCATAATTATATATATGATATGCTATCTTATTTAAAGCGTCTTTTATATTATTATCCTGAAATATATATTCATTTATCACGATATCATCAGGCTTATATTTATTGCCTATATTGCCTGTATTATTATCAAATACATATGTGATATACTTATTTTCAGATATCCACCTTTTGACAATAATAGGCTTTAATAATTCCATTATATATCTAATCTATTAAGAAGAAAAACATATTATTTTAATATATTAATATAGAAGAATATAAATTATGAATTCATCATTATTAATAAATGATTTAATAAATGTCTTAGAAGGTGCTAATAAGCAAAATGCAATGACTAAAGACGAAATTTTAAATTCTAAATTAGAAAACAATCCTATAATAAAGAAATTAGGAAATATTCTAAATAAAAGCTTTGAAGATTTTATAATAGATAATAATGAATTAACAAAAAATCTAAACGATGCCGTAAAAACAAGAGAAGAGCAAGATAAAATAACCTCACCAGATACACCGACAGTAGATAAGCCTGCTACTTCTGATAAGCCTGCTACTTCTGATAAGCCTGCTACTTCTGATAAGCCTGCTACTCCTGATAAGCCTGAAAAAAAGGATGATGAAGATGAAGATGATGAAGATGAAGGTATAATGGGAAAATTTAAATGGGTATTGATAGGTATAGGAATATTTGTATTTCTAATTATATGCGGTGGGTTAATATATTATTATTATTCTTCTTCTCCTGCAGAACCAGAAATTAATGTGTTAAATAATAATCCTGCATATCAATATAATCAAGAGCCTTATGTAAGGTCAGCTCCAACACCTGAAGCATTACCTGCTCAATCTTCACTCTTCTCTTTCTCAGCACATCCGCAAGCTCCACCTGTCCAGCAAGCTCCACCTGTCGATCAAGAATATTCTTATATGATGCCTTTTTCATTTTCTCAAAATTCTAAAGAACAAATTGATAATTTGCAAGATACGGTAAGGGGAAGTGTTAAAAAAATATCTGTCAAAGAAGAGCCTGTTATACAAGAGCCTGCGAAAGAAGAGGCTGTTATACAAGAGCCTGCGAAAGAAGAGGCTGTTATACAAGAGCCCGCTAAAGAAGAGCCTGTTATACAAAAGCCCGCTAAAGAAGAGCCTGTAAATGAAGATGAAGATACAGGCAGTAGCAGTGATAGCGAATCAGAAGAAAAAAATGAAAAGGTTGAAGAAAAAAGCAGTAGCGAAAGCAGCAGCGATAATAGCGATGACGAATCAGAAGAAAAAAATGAAAAGGCTGAAGATACAAGCGGTAAAGATAGCAAATCAAAAAAAAAAGATAATGAGGAAGATAATAAAATTATAGGGGGCTATAGAGGGAGCGGGAGGGGAAGAGGTCGCGGAAGAGGTAATGGTCGGGTACGAGAGGGAGCGAGAAATAATGCAAAAAATAAAGATACAGGATTTAATTATATTATAAATAAAATATTTAATAGTGTAAAATAAAGACAATGATTATGAATAATAATATAATATATTATGTCTGAATATATATATTATATAGAATCCTATTAATATCCCTGCAATTATTAATATTAAAAACATAAATGAGTTTGATATTAAATAGTATAATATATATAATATTACAATTAAAAATGGATAATAGCTATTAGCATTTTCTATTAATGAAAAAATAATGTTCATTATATTCTATAATTTTAATGATATTTTAAATTACCAACTGTTTTAAGTGCCCTACGCGTATATCTGTGTTAATCATAATTTGATAACCAGCTTTGATGATATTTTTTGAAAACGCAACATCCTCGCTACATATATCTCGGATTACCTTTCCATCATCTGCTATAATTATATTTAATTCGGCGTCAAAATATGGATATTGCATTTTATCAAAAACCTCTTTTTTAACTGCCATAAATCCCATTCCAGTATAAGCGACTGGATAATATTTGAATGAAGTCTCTTTTTTCCATACATCAATTTCTTCTGGAGTACTAAACTTAAATGTTCCATTTTCTTTGAAATAATTAATGTCCCAATCTTTAACAAAAGCATAATTTGTCAAGTCGGCCATTCTATACATACCCGCGACAACAGGATGATGTTCGGCAGATTCAATCAATTCAATAACTTGTTCGGGTGTAAATATAATGTCACTGTCAATCGTAACCCACAAATCAAAATCTTCATTATTGAAAGGCTTTTGAGCATCTCCTCTTAGCGTATCCAATCCAAGCGTTTTCATTCTTACAAAAGAAACATATGAACCTGTTGCTGGAGAAATCAATATATCATATTTGCGCATATCCATAACCTTGCTAATTGTAGAAGTCCAAGAAATTAAAAACTTAGAACTAAAATTATCCCCAGGTAAAGCAAAGATAATGCGCTTCAATTTTTCTGGCGCCCCATTATTACCTGTCGGTCTTGTCGGTTCGGTTGTTGCAATAACAGTAGGCTCTTGTACCTCAGCAATTGATACTTGGGTATCTGTGACAGATTCGCTTGCTTCGTTCATTATATTTAATATTTGATATTAATTCTTATATCATTTTACAAGGAGATTATAAATGTATATAAAATATATTTGCATATTATAATATAATATATGTATAATGTCTAATGATTATTATAATTATGATAGTGTAATTTATAATATTGAGTTAGATAATGAGTCGCCTCGGTGTGTTCAGCCTGCCAAAATAAAGAAACAGTTAAAACCGCATCAATTAGCTTGCTTATATAAGGCGATTATGATGGAAAATCATAGAAAAATTAGATATATAACGGGTGAAGAAATAGAGTCTAATATAGGTATTTTGGGAGATATCGTGGGATATGGCAAAACGCTAATAGCATTGTCTATAGTAGCTCATAATAATCTTGACAATATATGGGTTAATAATGAGAAAATTATTAGTTATCATAGTTCCAAGGCTTATAATTATTTTAAATTAAGTTCTAAGAATAAAAATATAGCAGCTTTAAATAAAATTATTAATTCTACATTAATTGTAGTTCCTCGTGGCCCCGTATACGTCCAATGGGAACGAACATTGCGCGAGAGTACCAATTTGAAATATCTGGCTATTGAAAATCTTAATTTTATAAATAAGAATATGCCAAAATACGATACAGACTACGATGAAATTATCAACTATTTCAATCAATATGATGTAATTCTTATTAAAAACACTACACTGTCTATATTATTCAAATATTATGACCCTCATTATTTCTCATTATACAAGGATCAAAAGCATTCTTCGTATATCTATAAATGGAAGCGCGTAATCGTAGATGAATGCCACGATATTATTAATAAAATAGAGGGGCTTTCCTATTTATATATTTGGTTAATTAGCGGAACCTATTTAAATATATGTGACCGCGTTTATTCATCATCCATATCATTACATCATAATATGAAGGAGTTTATTAAAGAGGAATATCTGAACTTTATGCTCGTCAAGTGTAATAAGGAGTTTGTTAAAGAGAGCTTTGATATCCCTCCAATCGTAGAGACATTTTATTTGTGTAAGATGTCAAAATATTTGAAGGTAATTAAAAATTACATTAGCCAGAATGTGCTTGAAAAAATAAATGCGAACGATATTTCGGGGGCTATCAAAGAACTTGGAGGTAAAAATGAAACTGAGACAGGAATAGCCAATTTGATATGCGCAGATATGAACAAGGCTATTCAGAATAAATATAAAGAGAAGGATTATATTACTTTATTGGATATAGCAGACGATGTAAAAGCTAATAAATTGAAGATGATAGAGCAAGAGCTAATCAATTTGAATGAAAAACTGAAAGATTTGACAGAGAGGATATCAGAGATTGAAAATAAAACATGTGCAATTTGTTTGGATAATATAACGCACCCTATAATTTTGGATTGTACTCACATATTTTGTGGTAGTTGCATTATTAATTTATTAAATAACAGGGGAATGACCGGAGATAATATCAAGAGGTGCCCTAATTGTCGCAAAGAAATAACTAGTACTGACAATTTGACAGCAATTGTTCCAGATAAAAAAGAGGAGGCTGTAAAATTATCAAACAAAGATTCTATTGGAAAAGGCATATTGAGCAAAGAGGATACCTTGATTGAATTGATATTGAATAACCGAGCAGGCAAGTTCATTGTATTCAGTCGCGTAGATGCTGCATTCTCTAAAATTACTGAAATACTTACGACTAACAATATAACACACGCATGTCTCAAGGGTAATACTAACCAGATGATGAATATCCTTAACAACTTTAAATATGGAAATACTAATGTTATTTTGCTTACTACACAATATGCTGGTTCGGGCATTGATATTAGTGTTGCCACAGATGTAATAATATTACACTCAATGGACGCTGATAAACAGCAAGCTATTGGAAGAGCCCAGCGTGTTGGAAGAATAGCCCCACTCAAAGTACACAATCTATGTTATGAACACGAACTGAACCAGAATGAAAATCTTGTTATTAATAATTAGATATCATATATCATATATCATATATCATATATCACTTTGGTATAACAAATGTAATAAAAATTGATATTGTTTATATATTAAATATAATATATATAACAGATATAACATAGTATATAATATACTATTAACAATATCAATTTGTAAAATGCCCGATGATAGAAATGCACTGAATGACTCAAATATAACTGGAATGAATGCGGGCAGCCCTGTCAACCCTGGCAACCCTGGCAACCAGTGTCATCTTAATAAAAGAATACCGAGGTATAAGATGGGAGATGATAATGTTATTAAGATATCTAATGATAAGCAAAAGTATTATTTGAATATTGCTGCTAAAATTGCCTCAAAATCGCCGGTTTATACGCACAAACACGGTGCTATAATAGTATATAAAGATATTATAATTTCATCGGGATACAATTTTTATATAAAGGGAAATAGTATGCACGCCGAAATATCTGCAATATCAAAAATAAACAAGAAGTACAAGGGGATTCTTAATGAATGCGATATCTATGTCGTAAGAATAGGTCCTAATAGCTTAGATAATCCTCTGAAATATTCACGGCCTTGCTTGGATTGCGAGAATACAATTATAAAATACAATATTAAAAATGTCTATTATTCAACATCTTGCGAATATGATATAGTACACGGTGCTATTCATAATAAAAATAAATGCAAATGCTTCTTATAATTTGATGAAGTATGAATTTACGAACATACAAAGTATAGAGTTATAGAGTAAGAGATACTTTGGGGATAATTCTCTTAATATTCTTTTTTACTACTGTTTCGCGTTCGTCTTCAAATATTTTTTTAAGCAATTCTTCGCCAGAAAGCTCATTATATTTAATTATTTTTGTTTTAATATCATTCATTTTGATAGGAACTTTGCATTCTTTAACGTTTGTTTTAATTCTCCCATGTTGTGTATTAAGGTCATTGTATTTATAATTAAACATAAATTCTTCTATTTTATTATTTAAAACTCGCTGGTAATTCTTGCGCTCTTTCATAGCAATACTTAGTTTTCTAATCTGGTCATCGTATTTAAACCAATCATTCACGAGATTTTTAAAAGTTTCCAATTCTTCGGGCGTAGGCTCGTTGCTATTATTGTTAATAATATCATCTACAATATTCAAATTATCCATTATATATTATAATTGTATATTATCCTTAAATTATTTTTTTGCGCCTTTTGCAGGTATTACTTTGGGCTTGACGATAGGCGTAATGAACTTTATCAAATCAGTCAATTCTCTGTTTCCATTGTATTCGCTCTTTTTACCACGCGAATACTTAATTATCGTAGGATATCCGTCAATATTCTTCTTGTATTTTACAGGAAGATGATCGAAGTTATTTGCCTCCACATTTACTATAGTTATATCTTTTTTATTTTTTATGCTATCACACAGTTTATTCCAAGTAGGTTTCAATTGAATGCAATGGCCGCACATATCCGAGTAATATAATATAACTACATTCTCGCTTGAAATTATAACATCATTAACATCTTTTTTATTGTGAAGATTCAAATAATAGAACATCAAAAATCAAATCTTCTATTTATATACATTATTATTTTATCTATCTTAATATAAATAGAATTATGAATAATTATTACGAAGTTATAAAGGACGGAGTCCAAGAGGCGCCGAAGGAATATAATATGAAGGAATTGAGTTCAAAAATATCCTGTGAGAATATGTCATTATTATCAAAAAAATATACTGATAGTCAGAGATTACTATTTGACGCGAATATTAATATGGAATTGTGTCATAGCCACCAATATTATTTTGATAATTTGGATGATATAAAAGGCAGGGAGAACGGACTTTTATCTGGAATGTCTGTTGGCAAAAAGAGTTGCATTTATAAGAAGCCCTTTTATAACGAGGGCGATTGGACTTTTCAATATGGCATAAGTGATACTTTTAAAAACCAATTGAACTCTTTTGAACTGTTTGATTATCAATCCAAGGCAAAAACCGCAAAAAACTTCAAAAAAGAATGTCCAGTTGATATTAATTTTAAATCCCTAGGAGAATGCGACAAAGGCCCCTTCTCAACCTATGTCAATACCTTCACAAACGACCATGACAACTGTGTCTAAAATTGCGACAGAGGAGCGAATCGCAGACGAATATAAAAATTGATTGGATAATAATACATTTATATTATTATAAGAGACTATGTTTTATGTTGATGTGAATCCTGAGAATATTCTCAAGCTTAATATTGCAAATCACAAAAAACTCAAAAATATAACCAAGGTTATTATTGCAAAAATGAAGCTTAATGATGAATCATCTAACGAAGACTATTTTAAATTGAAAAATATCATTGCAATGTATGTAAATGAAGAGATTAAAATAATGCATGAGCGCGATATTAATGATATAATTGGTGATTACGGATTTGATAATGCCGTATATTGTTATAACAAAAATTATAGGATATTGGATAATATAACTGTGCGAATGCTTGTATATAATATTATCCACAATACTTATATTATGATAATTGATAAGGAAAGGAAAGATGCTGTCGGTAAGATTCAGAGCTATATTGTTGCAGAAAAAATTAGAAAGAAATATAACAAAAAGGTCAATATAAAGCGCGAGAGTGATTACTTGATTGATAAAGTTAATAATGAGATTAAATGCGATGATGCGAAGCTAATATTGAATACGATAATTAATAAGTTCGTCGTTAGAACTATTAAAGCGATTGATAAAACATAGTATCGCGATAATCTTCTATAAACATTCTAATAATTCTATATTTATCTGTGCTTATTTTTTTGCCCATATCAGTATTTATGTTATTCATCAAGATATTTGTGCGATTTTCTATGTTATCAATGATACTGCTTATATTACTCTGTTTATTTACAATCCCGTATGTGAAATATCTGGATATTCCTATTGCTCCTAGCGAATCTATGCGATCTGCATCTCTTACGCAATCCAATTCAATAGATTTATATGAAGACGAAGTCTTTGCCAATTCATGAGACAAGCTTACATTACAAGCAATATCTATAATATTTTCTAATATACTTTTGTCATCTATTAAATTATTAAAGAAGCCCCTCAATACATTTTCTTGCGTGTCCTCATTATTATTACTATATTTGCTATCATTTATATCGTGCGTCAGCGCTGCCAATTGAATTATAAATATTTGTTCTTCATTTAGATTTTCTGATATTGCCAGAGTCGTAGCTATATTTTTAACTCTCATTGCGTGGTCAAAACTATGCGAATCATCATATTTTTTCATATAATCTTTGGCAAAATCCTCTGTAAGAATAATAATTTCTTCATTAGTTAAAGCAATTCCCACAGGTTCTATAAGTCCATATGAATCCATATTATAAATCGTATATAATATTATAAATCCTATCACTTTTTATTTATTTTTGTTATTTTTCTAATCAAGTTAAAATCGTGTTCATTAAGTATTAATTGGATGCACCCTAATAGTTCGAGAAGTTAGAGATGTATTCAATAATTTTTTTGATATTTTACTTAGACTTCTATCTTCTCTAGCATTACCTATTATTTTATCTCTCCTTTGTATTTGCTCTTTTTTTATTGCTTCTATTTCGGCTTTTAATGATTTCCTTGATTCGTCTATTTTTTGTTTTATTATTTCTGGATTTTGTATATATTTTTTAGTTATATAATACTCTTCCATTGCTTGTTTATCTCTCGCAAGTCTTATTCTTCTTGCAATTTCTTCATTTAATTCTTTAACTAGTAATCTTTTTTTTTCATTTATATCATCGTTAGTACTTGTTTCTGTTTCTGATTGTATTGAAGATACCTTTGTTCTTTGTCTTGAAAAAGCGCCTCCGCCGCCATTTTTCGAGAGGTTTGCAGAAGTGTCGTTTGATATGTTGTATATGTATAGGGCAAAATTGAAAAATACGAGGGTTATTATGCTGACGCGTAAATAAAAATACCAGTCATATTTTATGTCATCATCTTTGCTATATACATCTTTCTTTTTCAATAAAAAATATACTATAAATATTAAGAAAAGAGCTTCAAATAATAGAAAAATATAGATATTGAAATTGCACCTGATATCATTAATAACAATAGACATTAATAACGTATTAAGAATAGATAGTATTAAACATATGTATGTTAGTAATTCATCGTTTCCAATTAGCTTATCTAATGAATTATTCATAAGCTAACCTCTATAATATATAAATATATTATTATATATATTATCATATATGAATAATAAACTTACGATTATTGTTGATATTCGCGAGGACTCTTTGTATAATGATATATTTGACAGAGATTTAGATATTTACAAGGATAAAATAGAAATTACAAAAGAAACATTAGATATTGGAGATATTCATATTAAATATAATGATATTCTATATATATTTGAAAGAAAAACTGTCAAAGATCTTATATCGTCTATACATGATGGAAGATATAGAGAACAGAAGGTGCGAATGTTATCATGTTATTCTAAATATCAATTATCATATATTATTGAAGAAGATGATGTTATATCTTCTAAAATATATTCAAATAAATCAATTATTCAAGGTGCTTATATAAATACTATGTTTCGTGATAATATCAGGGTTTTATTTACAAAAAAAATTAGCGAAACAGCCACATTATTGTTATCAATAGCAGTTAAAATAATAGAAAATCCTAAAAAGTTTATTTATGTTCATAGCAATGAAAATGAAACATTATGTTATACAGACCATATTAAGCTTAAAAAAAAGAAAATAGATAATATAGACGAGGATACCTGCTATATTATGCAGTTATCACAGATTCCTCATATTTCAAATATAATAGCAAAGAATATTGCCAAGATATATCCCACGATGCCCAATTTAATCACGAGTTTAATTGACAATGACAATAAAATTAAGGAGTTGTGCAAGATAGATGGCGTAGGCAAGGAGAAAGCGGCTACGATTGTTAAGTATTTATTTGGAGACAAACGAGAATAGCTTGTAATCGGCAATAATATCGCCAAATATCCTGATATTATTAATAATTTTCAGCTCCCCTATGTTTTGGCTATTGAATATATCACTCAATATATTAGTTTCCATAGATGCCTCATTTTCCTTATAATACACGAGAGCTGTATAATATTCTATAATAAACTTCTTATTATTCAGTGTAATAATATATTTATAATTTTTATCATAATTAATTACCTTATTTATAATATAAATTGCTTCCCTATTCTTATCCCTACAATTATCTTTTTCATATTGCCATATTTTGCTCGTCCCATCGCTAATATATGCAGAAGACCCTATAACACCTGTCTTGGCATTTTTAGTAATTTTAATATCTACCTTCAATGTTCCCGTCTCAATATTTTTATCAGTTTTTTTCAATTTCTCCTTCTCTGTCTTAATAATCTCGTTCCCAACGGCGATGGCCTCAGGTTCGCCAGATACTGCTGTCTTAGTTGAGCGAGATTTTGCTGATTTTCTAATTTTAGGTTCTTTCGGCTCGCTCAATACATTGATGTATTTGTCAAATAATAGCTCTTTGACAGCCAATAATTTCAGATTATCTAATCTGTTTTTTCGGCGCATCATATCCTGATACATAGGTTTAGTTTGTAAATCATTATCAACTTTCTGCCAATACTCTTCATCCTTATCATATCCTGGCAACAGTTCAATACATAGGGCATATAATTGCAGAATTGGTTTCATAATTTGATTTGTAATATAGTGGAGATAGTCGGGAGTCAAATTATTCTCCACGATATATTCTGGGTTTTCTATCCTGTCTCCCTGGAGAGAATTAGGATTATTAGTTTTTATATATACAAATGGGATGCGTTCATTGACACACGGACGATTTCCTGGGTCTCGCGCACCTATTCTATCTGCCAAAACCTTATGAGCTATTTTTGAAGGGTCTTTGTAAGATGCTTTGATGCTCTTAGTAATAACGAGTTCCTGAATTGATGTTTTGCCCTCTACGAGATCCTTGAGTTCTTCATTTAGAAACTCTATAGAAGCAGCCAAATCCTGTTTTTTCAATATGATATCAATAACGCCTCCATATACTTTCTTGACAATATGCGCATTATCTCGCCTTTTCAATACAATACCCATAGATTTCTGTTTATAGCTATTAACATCCGTTTCATACAGGTTCCCGACATATCGCTTTTTACTTAGCAATATAAACGGATACAGCGATTTTTCATAATTCAATTTCTGCGGCTTAGGCATTATTTTTGCAATCTCCTTTTCTACTATTTTTCCCATCTTAATCGCATAAGGCAACGCGTCCTTTCCCAATACTATATTACCCTCCTCATCCTTCAAAGGAAACTTGCAAAAGATAGAATCAGTATCTCCATAAATAACATCAGCACCATAATTATCCTCAACGAATTTTTTAGCCAACATAATCATTTCTCTCCCGGTCGCCGTAGTGCAGGCTGCTATTTCTTTCAAATATATAGATGATGTTCTGGCGCCAATTTGGCCGTATAGCGAGTTTGCCGTGATTTTATAGGCAATCTGTCGCGAATCTAATACATCCTGCTCAAAGCTATTATAGGTATCTTCAATGGATAAGACAGTATCTTTTTGAATATTGTAATTTTCTCCAGTATCAATATTCAGTATATTATAGATATCGCCTTTGTCCGTACAAAATCCCGTATATATATTTTTGCCATCCTTGATTGTCTTATATTCTATTTTTTTCCTCGTATTTTTGCGCTCAATCAAAAGCATATCCAAGATATCTGCTATGATTCCCTTGCGCCCGTCCTTGTATTGTACGAAGGTACATTCTTTTTCACCTACTTTTTTCTTCTTATCTCCCTTTCCTTCATATATATCATAATATATATTCTTGTATTCTATGTTAGGGTCGGCAACCCTATATTTCTCGTCCATCAAATAGCAATCGTGAGACAGATTATTTGAAATCATAGACGAAGGATATAGAGAGCCGTAATCAAATACTACAATCGGGTCATTTAAATATATCGCTTCTTTCGGGTCTAAGACAACGGCGCCTTCATAGCCGTCTTCCATATCTATAACATCATTGTCATACGATTTAATCGTGGGAATCAACGAGTTCTTTTCCATACATTGCTTGGCGATTAGAGAGAAAATCTTTATTCCCTGTCCTCTGCGGAATAGGAAATTGAGAGGAACTAAGCATACATTTCCCATCCCAATATTATTCTCCATAATTTTTAATTTATGAATTAGCCTATTGACGAGACAGCAATCTTGAATACAATACCTGGCTATCTCGCATCTGTCCTTAGAATCGCCCTTAAATTTGGCGAATATTTCTTGTGGCTTCAAATCATTCTTATTATCCCCGAGAAATATTGAGGCGACATTATCCAATTTATAACTATCCAATTTCTGTTCTCTCTGCATAACCTTGAGCAAATCAATTAATACGACACCGTCCATATCAATATATCTGAGGATATTATCTCCCATCGCCGAAGAAGATAATTTTTGTTCAACCAGAGATGTTTTGCGGGTTATCAATCTCCCCCAGCCTATACTGTATTCTTCCAATATCCCAAGCTCCTTCGCTCTATCCCATATATAGGGCATATCAAAACCGAATATATTATAGCCTACTACAATATCCGAGTTCAACTCATTCATCAGCTCTTTCCATTTTATCAACAATTCCTTTTCCGTATTACACGCAATAACATCGCAATCCTCAATTAAATCGCAAGTATCCAATGTAATGATATTTTTATAAACAATCTTATCAGAACCGTATATATGCGTAGTGGTTCCTATTTGAATAATTTTGTCGCCTTCAAGAGGAACCAATAGCATATCTAATATTTTTGCCAGCTTCGTCTCTTCTTCATTCAATTGGGCTATCGTCATATTTACATCATTATCTTCTTCGGCCTCTCCGCTGTCGCCACCGCCATCGCCGTCATCATCATCAGCAGATTTAGCAACAGATGCCGATATTTTATCTAGAATTGATATTATATCTTCCATTCTATCTGCAAGAAGCTCGGGAATGCTATTAATATAATTGGTGTGAAGCTTCTTCTTAGCATATACCCGATTTATTTTTAGGTCAATTGCTTCATCAATTATAATATCCTTTATATAGATGTTTTTTAACCAGCTAATTATAAAATCACTAGTGTATTCGTATCCGGCTTTTGCGACCAATGCCAAATCTTGCGCGACCTTGCTATAATTCTTTATGGCGACTGGAAAATCTCCGTGGCTACTGGAACATTCAATATCAAAAGATGTTATGAGAATAGGTGCAATTTTATTGATATCAAGCGGAATAATATCCTTGCTATTTATGCTGATATTATAATTGCATCTGCACGAATCATCGCCATCTTTATATTTCTCAATTCTTACCCAACCGCAAGGTTTGATATTTTGAATATGAATATATTTAAGGAATGGGTCAATATTGCTCTCGTACGCCTTGAATCCCTCTTTCTCAAGAGTTTTCAAATAATACTTAAGATTGTTATATAGTTTCAAGGATTTCACAGATATTTTAATGAAGCGGAATAGCTTGTTATTAGTGAATCCCCAGAAATCCTTCTTTTCTACCGTAGATATGTTAGAGAAATGCGATAACATATTGTTCGGGATAATTTTCTTTTCGTATTTATTATTCTTGAATTGCGCCATATATTTGCCGTTCAATAGCTTATCTTTGAATGTTGAAACCTTAGCCTCAAACACCTTATCGCTAAGGCTTTCCCACGATTCAGGAGGTTTAATGTAAAAGAAAGGCTTGAAACAATTCACGACGGTTGAGATAGTAGCACCGTTATCACATACGCCGTATAAAATCATAGAATATGTTTCGTCAAAATCCTTCTCCTTATTTCTATCATTCTCGGGGACATATATGTCTGTGATTTGAAACTCTACGGGGCTTTTGTTAAGAGGTTCGTAGTCTTTCCTTGGTTTATCCATATTAAATAGATAATGGCAATTATTTAAATATAAATAATAGAAATCAATTTTTAATTTATTATAAGTAATAGAAGTATGGAAATAAACACAGAGGGGTTAATTATAATAATTGTAACAATAATAGGGATATATTATATTTATAATTATTATTCTAATATTGGATTAATGAAAGTCAGGAGCAAAATAGATGAGAAGGAATATACAGTACAGATTAAAGACGATTCTCTTGAAGCCGCCAATTTAATTGCGAAGATACGAGAGAAGCTAGTAGTATTAATGGAACACTTAGAGAAATCCTTTTCTCTTAACGATGAGCGCGTTAGATTATTAAAGAAGAACTTTAGGCCTGACAGATTAAAAGAGGGCGTTGATACTCCTGGATATACGAGCTATTCTATAAACAAAGGCGAGCAGATTGTTCTGTGTCTTAGAAGTAATGATAAATTAGTTGATTTAAATACTATGCTTTTCGTCGTATTACACGAGTTCGCCCATTTATCAACAGAAAGCATAGGACATACTGAAGAATTTTGGGATAATTTCAAATGGATATTAGAAGAATCTATAAATATAGGCATATATACTAAACAAGAATTCAAAGTAAAAAATGTAGAATATTGTGGTATGACAATAACTTCATCACCCTTAGAATAATCCTGGGGGAGACCTATGGGGGAGACCTATGGGGGAGACCTATGGGGGAGACCTATGGGGAGACCTATGGGGAGACCTATGGGGGAGACCTATGGGGGAGACCTATGGGGGAGACCGCCCCCAACGCGGTTTTATAGAAGGGATGATTGAGAGGCGATTGAGAGGCTATTGAGGGGCTATTGAGGGGCTATTGAGGGGCTATTGAGGGGGCTATTGTCAAGGTTATAGAAAAGGCTATCGCTGGCTATTGAGATGCTATTGAGATATTTGTAATACCATTATGATATATTAAAAAGACACTTAATATTTCTAAAAATTGAAAATTAAAATTTGAGTACATCTTTCTGTTTTTTCTAAAATTTCAAAAGTTTTTTAGAAATTACAAAATAAATCAAGAGATGTACTCAATTTTAAAAATGAAAATATATAGATATTCCAGTGTCTCTTATAACTGCTATGTTAATCTAAATATATTATAAACCTTTCAATAGCCCATCAATAGACCGCGCAGGGGGCGGGTTCCCCCATTATAAAAATTCTTAGAAGATTCTTAGAATATTCTTAGAAGATTCTTAGCAGTTATAGAGACACTGGAATATCTATATTTTTTGCTCCAATTCCATCGTAATATATATAATAATATAAAAGGTTTTTATTATATATATATTTAATGACACAATTTATGAATATATTTAAACCAACATATGAATATCTTTTTTTTTACAAAAACAAGGTAACCATTTATACAAAATTAGGAAAGTTTAAAGAACGAAATAATAATACTTATAACTTTGATTTTTTTAGAAAAGAATGTGTTGCTACGAGAGAACGCAAAATTGCTGAAATTCTTAAAAATAATTCACATATAAACATAGTAGATATATATAATGCGAATGATAAATATATTGATATGGAAATGGTTAGAGTTAATGAGGATTATGATAAAACAAAATTACAAATAGATATGAAAAAAGCTAAAGAGCATTTACAGTCTTTAGGAATAATATATTTTGATTGGAAGCCTGATAATACTGGTTTAGGTTTAGATGGTAATTATAAACTGTTTGATTTTGATGCATCGGGAATTATAAATTTAAACACGAAAGAATGGATTATAAAACCGGCTTTTGCTTATTGGTCTTATAGGATGGCTGAAAAAGCAGGTTTAACTGATCCTTTTGAAATGGATAACTACACATTTGAGATTGGACTAATGGATTAACCATATAGCGTACAATACATTATTACAGATGAAGGTGTTGAAAAATTTAATAGTATAAATAATGAATTAGATAGTATTAGTATTATTTATGCGAGATGTAAAAATCTATGTTTTTTATTAGATGAGAAATACATAGAAAATATATAAATATTCATAATTTTAAGACAATCTAAATGAAATTTCATTTTTATGTAATCCAATTGGTTATCCGAATAAAAATAGCATTTTATATTTTCAAAAGCTTTATAATAGGTATTTGAAATGTAAAAAGAAACCAGGTTTTTCTAAAAATTGAAAATTATAATTTAAATATTCTAGTGTCTCAAGAATTGCTAAGAGAATCTTAGTATATTTATAATAATTATTGAGAGGCTATTGAAAGATTTATAATATATTTATATTACCATTATGATGTTTAAAAAAGAAACCAGAATTTTCTAAAATTTGAAAATTAAAATTTGAGTACATCTTTCTGTTTTTTCAAAAATTTCAAAAGTTTTTTAGAAATTACAAAATAAATCAAGAGATGTACTCAATTTTAAAAATGAAAATATATAGATATTCCAGTGTCTCTATAACTGCTATGTTAATCTAAGTAAATTTATAATAATTATTGTGAGGCTATTGAGAGGCTATTGAGATATTTGTAATACCATTATGATCTATTAAAAAGACACTGAATATTTCTAAAAATTGAAAATTAAAATGAAAAAATATTGATATTCCAGTGTCTCTATAACTGCTATGTTAATCTAAGTATTTTTATAACCTTGACAATAGCCCGCGTTGGGGGCGGTTTCCCCCATTGTAAATATTATATAAGATAAATATATAATATCTATATTATAATGATGAATAATTTGGTAGTATATAATAAGAATAGTAATCAATTTGAGTTATTCTTATATACCATATTTATATGTATGATGATAAGCGGGAAATATACAGAAAATATTAAGATTGATGTATTGAGGAGAAAAATAAATCAATATACGAATTGGAATATCTATATTATATTTTTGAATTATATATTGATTAATTATTTTAATATAAATAATCTGATGATATCCAAGTTTATTGCTAATAATTCTTTAAATATATTTATATTATTTCACACATTTATAATATATGATAGTAGGATATTATTTCAAACATTAGATAATTCTCCATTCATTTTTAATAAACTAATTAAGGGCATTTCTGATAAGCGTCTATTACAGGCGGAATATATAATATGTAATATAATATTTCATATATTACCTGTGTATTTTTATAAGGATACTTTGATATATTATAAATCTTATGATGATACCAAGAATATGTATTTATATACTATAATATTTAAGTTTATGTGGTCTCTTAATATATTCGGCGACTTCAATTTTATGTCTATTTATATACCATCATTTGAATTCTCAAATATTAAACTAGTAAATTTCATAATCTTCTGGGATTATATTTTAGATAATGCGATTATGAATATGTCTTTTTAGGATATGGATATAAAGCTATTATTAATATTATTAGTATATACTATGATACCTAAGACGATACATCAAACTTGGAGCGATGACCCTGTTCCTCCAATAATTAATTATATACGCGAGGAGAACGCGAAATTATTGAAATCGCGAGGATACGAAATTATCTTATGGACGGACAATATGATATTAAAATTGATAAACGAACACTATCCCGATTTTTATAAAATATATAATTCAGCACGAACAGGCGTACAGCGCGGGGATATTGCGCGAATCATTTTAGTATATCATTATGGTGGCATATATATTGACTTGGATGTGTTGGTTTTGCGAGATTTCACTGAACTCCTTGATATGACAAGGAATACCTTTTATGTAAGCTATGAGCCTGCCGAACAAACTAAATTGATATATAATAATGATAGATATATATGCAATGCATTCTTTGCTGCTAACAAAAATAATGCATTCTTGCACAAACTTTTGCGCAATATCCCAGAATATATAAATAGACATGGATATGATTTATTTAATAAGTTTGATATATTTGGCGGACATTACATTTTAACTAATATAAATAATTACGATAAGGATTTGAGAGAACGAGATGTTTTCATAATAGAGGATAGGGAGCTGATATTTCCTATTAATGATTTGAAGCTTGGGGGTATTCCCTCGGCAGCTAATGATTGGGCTGCCGTTAGGAGCGGCAAATATCCTTCAAAACCCATTATGGTTCATTATTGGATACACGGGGATTTTGAATCTAAAAAGCTACTCAAAATGTTTAAGCCAGATGGCACATATAGTATCCACGAAAATATGTATATATTTTTTAAAATATTATACCCGAATGTAGAAAAAAATTGATAATATCTCTCTTAATATTAAGGTTGTGTTATGCTATTAATAATCTTGTTATTATTGTTTCAATTGAGTTATGTGCGTACTTTCGCAAAAATACAGAATAAAATGCGGACAAATATGCAGCACAAAATGCAATTCTCAAATATAATCAAAGATACAATATTAAATGACCCTAAAATGCCTATGATATATACTAATAAATACCTTAAAAAGTGTATTATCAACGGAATCGCCGACGACACATTAACTTGTTCTAGCATATCTAAAAATATTGCACGAGGTGTGGCGAAAAGCAATTATAACAGGAAATTTGTATCAGCCGAACACATATACCCACAATGTTTATTAGATGGCAAGCAATCTAATGATATGCACAATATTATTAAGACCCTCAATACACTAAATAGCAATAGATCCAATTATAAGTTTCACGAAGATTATGATATAAAGAGCAAACATTGGGTTGAATTAGAATGTAATAATTATGTAAATCACAAGGACAAGGTGTTTGTACCGAATAATGATTCGCGGGGTTTTATATCAAGAGCCATTCTATATATGTATAAGGAATACAATTGTAATCCGCAAAAAATAATAGACATAGAGATATTAAAGAAGTGGTATTATAACTTTTCGCCAACAATTGACGAGCGATATCACAATGATATTATTAAACGATTACAAAATAAAAATAATATATTCATATCAAATTACAATAAGAAGAACAAGGGAATTAAAAAAATCCTTGATTCCTTATGACAAAACCCTTATTTATTGATTAATGCATTTGAGCTATTAATAGAGCGCGATATAATAAAAAATGATATAGATATATATTATCTTATTTTTATAATGAATCTTTTAAACGAAGAGCAAATATATGCTGTCAGTAGTGTTATGGAAGGACATAATATTTTATTGACGGGTTCAGCAGGAACTGGGAAATCTTATACTATTAAATATATCATAGAGTATTTGAATAATGCAAATAAGAACTTTGCTATTACGGCATCTACTGGGACTGCAGCGGTTATGATAGGTGGCCAGACATTACATTCGTTTTTAGGACTCGGTTTGGGAACTGGGAGTATCAAGGAAATACTTGGCAATATTCTTAAAAACAAGAAAAAGCACGAGAATATATTAAAGCTTGATGCACTTATTATTGACGAGATATCTATGATTGATAAGGAATTATTTGAAAAAATATCTGAACTTCTAAGTATCATAAAATCCAGCGAAGCGTGCTTTGGTAATATTCAGTTAATATTAGTAGGCGACTTTTGTCAATTGGCGCCCGTTAAAGGCAGATATTGTTTCTTATCGGATATATGGAATAAAATAAATATAAGAATAGTATTGCTTGAAAAGTTAATAAGACAGGATGACGACGAACTATTTCAAAAGATTCTGAAAATTGTTAGAAAAGGCAAATGTACTGATAATATCATAAAGGTTTTAGATAAATTACGAGATACCGAGTTTGATAATGGCATTATTCCTACGAAATTGTATCCTATAAATGTTAATGTTGATAAAATCAATAATATTGAGATAGAGAAGCTTAAAGCGCTGGGGAATATATCTAAGACATATGCTGCTATTGCGAGCTGCGATAAGGAAAAGGAGGGAGAAAAATTTGCAATTGAGCTTACATTAAACGCCCAAGTTATTATTATTAGAAATATAAGTGTTGAGGAATCTCTTGTAAATGGAACGAGGGGTGTTATTAAACATCTCGGTGCCGACTATGTAATTATCAATGATATAAACGGTAATATTCATACTATTAAATATTTTACAGATACATTCAATAATAAGGTTTCGTCAAAAAGCTCTTATATCATACATATGCCTATTAGAATATGCTATGCGCTCTCTATTCATAAATCTCAGGGTATGACGATAGATGCCCTTGAATTAGATTTGGGGCCTAATATATTTACTAGCGGACAGTCATATACTGCATTATCGCGAGCAAAAAAACTGAGCTCTATAAAAATCATAGATGTTGATAAGAACTCTTTTAGAACTAATACAGATGTTAAAAACTTTTATAAAAACTGCAATAATTCGTAATACTCGCAATACTCACAATACTCGTAATACTCGCAATAAATAATCTTAATAATTATTAGATATATAAAAATGAAAGAGGCTTTTGTTTCACAAGCGGAAAATGATGATATTGTAAAGGAAGTATTTATAATATTTGGTTATTCTGTCGCAAGTATAATTATTGTTGTAGCATTAGCGTGGGGATATTATAGTAATTTAAATCTATTTATAGCAATCTATTCGCTTATAATTATTTTATATAATGTTATGATAATATCTATCGTTGTAATGAATAAAGATATATATGATTCATCCAGTTATACTATAATGTTTGGAACTACTATATTCTCTATATTTTTAACTTTCTTAGTAGGAGTATTCTTTGTATATAAATATTTTACTCTTCCTACAAAGACAGCTACTGTAGCTGTCCCACAAGATGTAAATTATTCATATAAATATTAAAAATATCATACATATCCGGCATAAGATATTACATACAATATAATAAATAGCAATACGGTTTTGATATAGACATCAAGGGACAGGATATTTTCTTGTAAATATTCTGGTATCCTATCATAAATGTTATTAATTATTCCGCTAAAATATATCAGGAATACTATAATAACTATTATGAGATTCTTCTTAATCAATTCAATATCCATATATAGCATATAATCATTTTTATTCATTTGAGTGTATGGCGAATAAGGAGTATGTTGCTGATGCGAAGGAGGATAAGGAGGCTGTTGAGGATGCGAAGAAGGATAAGGAGGCTGTTGATGATAAGAAGGCTGTTGATGATAAGAAGGCTGTTGGGGCGGCGAATGCGGCGGAGGATACGAGGGATGAGTTGAGTTAGATTGATTGCTGCCGGACATATCTTGTATTATAAGAGGTGGAGTATTTAAGCCCATATCTTTATTATTTTTAGATATTAATAATTCGTCTCTGAATTCATTTAAAACATCTTGTACCACAGGATCATTTATATCATTATGTTCATTATTAGTACTCATTAATATACTAAGTTTAATAACCTAATATTATATTATATTTAGATATTGAATATAATTACGCGATAATTTTATATTTTCTATAGTATAATGTTGTTAAATCCGAGCTATTTATTAGAATTATTGAATACTAATAATATAAAAATAAACAAATGCATTCATATAGGCGCCCATAAATGCGAAGAATTGCCTATATATATTACAATGGGCTTCGCAAAGGATGATATAATATGGATAGAGGGAAATGATGATATGGTAGCAGTTGCTAAGAATAATAATATATCCGTCCATAACTATATAATAACTGATAAAGATTATAGCGAGGTTATATTGTACAAAGCGAATGATACGGCTTCATCAAGTATTTTAGATATGTCTAGACATACTGAAGTTTATCCAGACATATCATATGTTAATAGTACAAAATCTAAAAGTATAACTATAGATACTTTTTTTGATATTCAAGGTATTAAAGCTGACGAATATAACTTTTTGAATATAACTATTCAAGGAGCCGAACTAATGGCATTACGGGGCGCTACAAATTATTTGAAATACGCAAAAGCCATATATATAAAAATACACGAAATAGAATTGTATAAAAATTGTCCGAGTGTAAAAGATATAGATGATTTTTTGAGAGACTATAATTTTACAAGAGTTATAACAATAATGACAGACAAGGGATGGGGCGACGCATTATACACTATTTCTTCTTAGCACCTACACATTTCCCTGTCTCAGGATTTCTTACTTGGCCGTCCTTACACACATTAACACATCTCTTTGTTACCGGATTTATTTCTTTACCCTCCGGACATTCCTTCTCCTTCGCTCCCTTAGGCTCTACAGCTTTAGGCTCCTCCTTCTTGGGTTCTGTATTGGTCTTTTTGGCAGATGCTATGCATTTACCTGTTTTGGGGTTTCTTACTTGTCCATCCTTACACACATTAACACATCTTTTTGTTACTGGATTTATTTCTTTACCTTCTGGACATTCTTTTTCTTCAGGTTTTGCTACGAGAGGCTTGGTAGGCTTGACCGGCTCAATAGGTATCATATGGTCTTTTTTGTTATTTACGGGAACCTGTTGAACATATGGCATATCAAAATCTTCGCGATTATTTGGCAGTCTGATATTTTCGTATGTGTAAATATCTGGGATATTGGCGACAGCCTCTTCATCATCGTATTTACATTCTAAGTATTTGCGAATTGCACCCTTAGTCTTTTCTTTAACAATATCTTTCATTAATTCCTTTTTATCAGATAGATAGTTTTCATAGCTGATGCGATAAGCCTTCCTTTTGTTATCATATAGTTCATCGTAGATGCCCTTCTTCTCTCTTTTTATTTCCTCGCGTTTATCAAAAATATCCAAATATAGTTTAATATCCTTTTTCAAATTATTAATTTCGCTCGCGTTATTAGTATTATTATTGGCAATATTTAATATTTTTTTTTCAATATTTCTTAATATATCCATTTAATAATATTGAGGATAAAAATAATTAAGGCAATATAATATCTTCAAACATTCCCCTGTAAAATGTTTGAAGGCTTTCTTCGGGTTTCATTTGTTCTTCATAGGTACTTCTAGGTATATATTTGACTATTATTTTTTCCTTACCACAAGTAAGCTTTTTATCATAGTAGCCTTGGACTATTAGTATAGCTCCTATAAAAAGTAAAAATATAGCAATCGCTTTCATTCTTAATAATATAATATAGATTATTTTTCAACATTTCTTTCAGTCCAAACATCAGTCTTTTCAATTTCTTCTTTAATCTCGTCCAATCTGACGATATTTCCATCTTCGTTTTCATTGCTCGCTTCTACATTATCGCCCGCGGCGCCAGCGGACTCTACGGGCGCAGCATTTGAAGCAAGCGTTTGTTTCCTGTTTTCAAAGACAATATCGCGATTGTCCATATTCTTCTTATACTCTTTCATCAAAGTGTTGAGCTGCGTCTCAGAGTATTCTTGATTCTCTAGAGACTCCGGGTTGGGAGACCAAGGGCACCAACAGCCTACTTGCGCGATATAGATATTGAACTTGTTATCTATCTTCTTCAAAAACTCGCTGCGGACTTTTGCCTCTTCAATAGTATCAAAGGTACCACGAACTTTGATGCCACGCATAGAAGTAATAAAGTTATTGTCTTTATGATAAGCAGCTTCAAGCGTGTCGTTATTAACTGATTTATAAAACGTGAGCTGTTCGTTCATTTCCTTGGGCTCAAAGATATATGAGTGATTGTCAGCAATCGTGTCAACCATATCCTTTTGCTCGGGATTCTTTTCCTTGATGCCTTCAAGGAGCTTCTTCATATCGTCGGAAAACTTCTCAATAAACTTGGTAAAAATGTACGCTTCCTTATTGACAATAACATCTTCTGGGCTCAAAAAAGACAGTAGCACAAAGTTTTGGCCACGGATAGGCTTATCCTCGTCCAAATAATCTACCTCTTTTGTTGATACCATCGCGCTGTTTTCTACTGCTGCCATTTTATACTACTGCTTCTATCTTATAATATAAATATATATTTATAATCTTATATATATTTTTCATAATTACAAATAAAATGTTTCATAATAATAAATGTCAATTAAAAAATACGATGATTTCAACATACTATTATACAAGGTTCTAAAATTAATTATTCAGGCGTTAATAATAGCTTTTGTAGCATTGCTAATACAGGACAATAAGTTCAATGTTGCTAAACTATTTACTCTCACGATACTAATAGCTCTGACAATATACATATTAGAACTATTGGCAAACCGATTTACTATTGCTACTCAAACCGCAGGCAACATAGGATTACAAAAATCCAATGCCTTTATGTTATTATAATAGCCTCCCTCTTCCTCCCTCTTCTTCCCTCTTCCTCCCTCTTCCTCCCTCTTCCTCCCTCTAATTATTTTTATTATTTATGCAAATGCAATTCAATACAATTCATATCATAATTAATATCATTAGGAATATAAAACAATATCTCGCCAAATTCTCTCAACAATATGACTGATAGAATCATAGTCTGTAAAACTATAAAGCTATCCTCATATGATATAATATATCTCGTCAAATAGTTCATAGTTAGCACTAATATAGCTGAGATTATTAGATAGCACTCAATCAATTTTTACACATATGAAAGATATCAAATAAATATAAAATGTATCAACGATTTTTTGGTAGGCTATTCAAACGACTTCTTTAATATCTAAAAAGAGAAAGCTAAAACAACCAGATTTCTATAAAATTTTACACCTTTTTACATTTCAAACGCCTATTTTTAATTATTAAATAATATACATTTATGTCCGGGATATTATTTAGTTAACAATATAAAAATAAAATATTAATATACTATATAACTAAAATGGGTAAATATAGTTGCGAAAAATGTTATAAGACCTTTTCTCAAAAATCACACTACGATAAACACTTAACTCGTAAAAACCCTTGCGAAATACAAACTGATAAGATAAAAGAATTAATAGACAAAGCAGTTGAAGAAAAATTGATTGAATTAAACAAAAAATTGATTTCAAATAATACACAAAACAATATTACAATTAACATCACCGAACAAATGGATATATCAAAAATGAGTAAATTAGAGTTATTGGAAAAGTGTAAAGAATTGGGTATTACAAAGTGCAGTTCAAAAAATAAATCACAATTAATAGAACTAATTAACGGCAAAAACAAAGTTGTTGGAGAACCTAAAATAATTTTATCAAATGAAGAAATAGCACCACAAAATACGCAAATTATAGAGGTTGATACAAAAACATTAAATGTAATTGACCTATTTTGTGGTTGCGGTGGTATGTCAAAAGGTTTATCTGATGCTGGATTGAATATAATTGCTGGAATAGATATTTGGGACAAAGCGGTTGAAAGTTATAATAAAAATTATCATCATAAGGCATATTGCGCTGACTTAACGCAGTTGCCCCCTGAAAAGTTTAATGAATTATACAATAAAGAAAATAAAAATATAGATATTTTGGTTGGAGGACCACCGTGTCAAAGTTTTAGTATTGCTGGAAAAAGGGATAAAAATGATCCAAGAAATTCTCTATTTATGGAATATGTTAAATATCTTGATTATTTCAAACCCAAAGCATTTATTATGGAAAATGTAATAGGGATGCTTTCAAAAAAAACAGCAAATTGTGAAAATATTATTGACATTATAATGGAACAATTAAATAGAAATTATAATTGCATAATTAATAAATTATACGCAAGTGATTTTGAAGTTCCACAAAATAGAAGACGCACTATAATTATAGGGATTAGAAAAGACCTAAATATTTTACCAAAAGAACCAGAACCCATTATAAAATCAGTCCAAGATAGAATACCAGTTAAAAACATATTAATTCCAAAAGAAGAGGTTGATAAAAAATACTATTTGAGTGAAAAAGCATTAGCAGGAATAGAAAATAAAAAAAGTGTAAATAAAGAAAAAGGGTTTGGGTTTGGGGCACAAATGCTAGACTTTGACAAACCATCATATACAATTCCTGCGAGATATTGGAAAGATGGTTATGATGCGTTGGTTAAATATAACGAAAAAGAAATTAGAAGATTGACAATTACAGAACTAAAAAGAATACAAAGTTTCCCTGATAATTACATTATAGATGGTTCAAATAAAGATATTATTATGCAAATAGGTAATGCGGTTGCTTGTAAGTTTGCCTATTATCTTGGTAAATATATAATTAATACTCTTCGGTGATTAATTCATTCCAAAAAAATGAACCTCTAAATTGAGAATAATTACGACTATTTCCATCATACATTCCACTATCAAATATAACTTTTTTATTTTTGATACATTCAATAAAATACTCAAAGTTAAATGCTTTACCAAAACAAATCTTTTCATATGTATTTCCTATTTTTTTACATATAAAGAACCCCTTTTTATCAAATTTGTTGTCAATATGTTGTTTCATTTTTGATGATTTCCATAAAGCAATTACAATATTATTGTTTTGTAAGAATAATGGAAAATCTATTTTTACACTTCTTGTATCATTTGAAAATGAATAATAAATGATTATATCATTATTTTCATTTATTGTTAATATCTGTCCGTTAGAGTTCCAATTATTGTAAGTTGGAACACAACTTCCAGACCACGAATATCTGTTTTTCTTACTTGGATTTGGATTTCCAAATGTCTTAATAAAATCGCTCCTGCTTAATTTTATTTCATCAGTCCAATTGTTGAGAGTATTAATGCTGTTTCTTTTATTTTTTCCTGAAAACGCATATTCGCTTGCACTAAAATCACCAAGTGTGGTTTTACTTGAAGATTTTTTCATTTCATAACCATTAATGTCAGGTTCATTTTTTGCGTTATGCTTTATACCCATTTTTGTTTCTAACCAATGTCCCTCTTTTCCACAATGGTTTATATTTTGTCCTTCTAAACATATTTCAATACCTTTAACGCAGGTATTAAATAATGTTATTATATGTTGTTTATCAATATCAATTTCACTCGTGGTTTGTAAAAGAGCACTCATATTGTATGTAATAATATAATACTTATTTATTTATGTATTTCATATCAATTTTTTTTTATTAATCAATTTTATGAAAAAATAATTCAATAATATATATGCCTACTCATAAAAGTAATGATTATAAATTAACAGCAGTTCAATATTATTTAGTTAAAAAATCAAAGACAAATACAAAGATGCTAATTTATCTACAACGCAGATTTTTAGAGTAATTAATGATAATAATATTACTTTGAAACTTACAAGAATACGACTTGAACCAGTAAAGAGATTTGGTAAAGATATAAATATTAATTCAAAAATAAAAGAGTTTTATGATGAAGTGAAAAAAATACAAAATAGAAGATATTATTTGTATTGATGAAACAAGTATAAAATCATTACAAAAAACGAAATCGTTGTTATAGTAATAAAGGAAAGCGTTGTGTAATAAAAACACAATCACAAGAAGTATTCAAAAAATATACTGGTGTATTTGCTATTACGGTTAATGGTGTTCTAAACTGGGATTTATATGAAAAAGGTGTAAAATGAAAAAATAAGAATATTCCAGCTTCTCAAGGACTGCTATGATAATATCTCTATATTTATTATAATAATCGTAGGACTATCGTAGTCTACTTGTCTACTTGTCTGCTTGTCTGCTTGTCTTCTGGAATATTTGCTGATTTTAAATATATTCCAGCAGTCGTGGTAAGCAGTTTATAACGATGGTATTATTTCGTAGTTTAAATCCACACATATCTTTTTCCATATCTGATCCTGAACATAGAGCTTTTCTCTGCTTTTCAATAATGGAAAATATTTGAGGTATTCGTTTAGCCCGAGTATCTGAAAGAACTTATAGAGAACATAACTATATGACAAAAAATTCTTTCTATCTTTCGGACAATGTTTCAAAAAAGGCGCCTGGATGCTTCTAAACATATTACATAGCTTATCCTCTAATTCAGGACTGAATTGCGGCGTAGGTATTCCGTTAATTCTGTTTATAATATAATTGATATGCTCGTAATACTTGTTTATTCTCAATCTTTTAAGAATATCCCTCATTTTTAAATAGGTTATTTTTTTCAAGTCAGTTATTTTCTCTTTCTTAATTTCCGTTAAAATCTTTTCAAATATTTCGTCAGGTATATCCGTACTCTCTTTTCCCTGAACCTGATTGCACCACTCCCTAAAATGATTAATCCTCTTATAACAAAAATGCGATGTATCCTTCGTATTCTGCTTTAATATCGGTCTATTTTGCTCTACTAAGAGAAGCTCCTGATATCCACAGATACTACATACAATTATTGCATCGTGTTGGAGGCAAGTCATACTATTTTTACAAACCTTACATATCTCTATGTTTTCGTCCTCAACTGTTCTAACATATCTATTGTTTATTATAGCCATGTATTTATCTACCAAGGTACTCTTGTCATATACCTTGCTATTATCATTCTCATTAATTTCCCCCTTAATTTTATTGGCCTCCGTTTTATCGCTATCAGCACATTTATTTTCTTTTACAAGCTTCTTATTATCTATGTTATTAAGAGCTTCTAATACATTAATCGTGTTAGTATTTATGCTCATATTTCGCTTTTTTTTGGATTCCTTCTTGTATATCTTTGGTTTATTAAAGGACTCTTTTACAAAATTTATATTTTGATTAATATCTGATTGCTTATTTACGGTATCGTAATATTGAAATAATATATCGCTCGTATTCTTGTAATACTCTATTTCATCTAAATTATTGAGTTCATTCAATTTACTTTTAATATCTATTATCTGCTCGTTCAACTCTGTATTACTGAACCAAAGCCGACTATTAAGTTCTTTATCTGCCGTATTATTTATACTTTTTAATATCTCCATTTTCTTTTCTTCGCAATAACTCAGTTTTTCAAGATAGTATATCTTTTCCTTATCGCTCTTCTCAAAATCCTTTATCATATTATTATGCATCGCGTCCAAAGTAACAGTTTCATTTATATCTGTTGTTATTTTTTTTTTAGATGACTTCTCTTTAAACATCATTATATTTGAATTATAAATATTAAGGTTTATATAATAAAAATAATTTTTGTGTCATATAATCTATATTTTTTTCTCCTCTAATAGTATAAAGAATATAGCGTAAATGGGTGGTGGTCTTCTTCAATTAGTAGCTTATGGTGCTCAGGATGTTTATTTAACTGGTAATCCGCAAATTACCTTTTTCAAAGTAGTTTATCGTCGTCATACTAACTTTGCTATTGAAGCTATCCAACAAACTTTCAACGGTAATGCCGGATACGGTAATACTGTAACCTGCCAAATATCACGCAACGGCGATTTAATAAACCGTATGTATTTACAGGTTGATGTCCCTAAAAAGAAAGATCTTGATACCAAAACTACCAGCACATACCAAAATTATCTCGGGTTACGCTTAATAAAATCCGTTGTTATTGAAATTGGTGGCCAACAAATAGATAAGCATTATTCCGATTGGCTTTACATCTGGAACGAATTATCTCTACCTATCGGCAAACGCTATGCATATGATACTATGGTCGGTGCCGACAAAGATATATTAAATGGCTTAAACAACATAGATGAAATTCCTGATTCCTCTGTCACAACTCTATATATCCCATTTGAGTTCTGGTTTTGCCGCAATGTAGGTCTCGCGCTTCCTTTAATCGCTCTTCAATATCACGAAGTCAAAGTAAAAATAGATTTTGAAACTAAGGCCAACTGCATATCCATTCCCGCAGGCTCATTAACCGATTTTGAAGATATTAAAAATATCTCTTTATGGGCTGATTACATCTTCTTAGATACCGATGAACGCCGAAGATTCGCTCAATTATCCCACGAATATTTAATAGAACAGCTACAATTCACTGGCACCGAACCCCTAGTTGATGGCACCAACCGAATCAAGCTTAACTTCAATCACCCTTGCAAAGAACTCATATGGGTCGCAAAAGTAGCCCCTTCTTCCACGAATCTTAATAAAACCAGATGGTATGATTACACAAACTTGGACGTGGCAGACGACGAGAAAGCACTTGAGTTAGCTTATGGTAAATCTGCAGCACAAGGAGGACAGCGTACATCAAACTATTTAGTTATATCCGATGTCAAACCTGCGACAAATAGCAACCCTTTCGCGAATGCCATCCTCCAATTAAACGGCAACGACCGTTTTGCGGTAAGAGAAGGCGATTATTTCAATTATGTTCAGCCCTTCCAGCATCACACCAACGTTCCCGTACACAATTCTATAAATGTGTATTCATTTGCCCTAAAACCCGAAGAGCACCAACCTAGCGGCACCCTCAATATGTCTCGTATTGACACAGCAACTTTGATGGTTACTGCTAATCCAGCTCCAACTAATAAATCATACCAAGGCATCAATATATACGCGGTCAATTACAACGTCCTTCGTATATTATCAGGTATGGGCGGCCTTGCTTATTCCAATTAAAAATATAATAAAGATATCATCTATAATAAAAATATAAAAGAGTCGTGTTATATAATTTCCTTTTTTTTTTCTCCTCTAATAGTATAAAGAATATAGCGTAAATGGGTGGTGGTCTTCTTCAATTAGTAGCTTATGGTGCTCAGGATGTTTATTTAACCGGTAATCCGCAAATTACCTTTTTCAAAGTAGTTTATCGTCGTCATACTAACTTTGCTATTGAAGCTATCCAACAAACTTTTAACGGAACTCCCAACTTTGGCAATCGTGTAACCTGCCAAATATCTCGTAATGGCGATTTAATACACCGTATGTATTTATCTGTTGTTAATTATTATTCGGGCACTAATGCTAGCGTATGTCCTTATTTCGGTCTCCGTTTAATAAACTATGTAGAAATTGAAATCGGTGGTCAAAAGATAGACAAGCATTATTCTCACTGGATGTATGTATGGAATGAACTCTCGCTTCCCATATCAAAGAAAGATGCCTATAAAAAGATGGTAGGTGCTAATGATATGCTCACGACAATAGGAACTTCTACTGCTGGTGCTAATCTATATATCCCCTTAGAGTTTTGGTTCTGTCGCAACGTAGGTTTAGCCCTTCCTTTAATCGCTCTACAATATCACGAAGTTAAAATTAACATCCTCTTTGAAACGAAAGAGAATTGCAGAGGTGCCTCTACTGATGTCAACCCCCTATCGTCTGTTTCATTATGGGTTGATTACATCTTCTTAGATACCGATGAACGCCGAAGATTCGCTCAATTATCCCACGAATATTTAATAGAACAGCTACAATTCACCGGTACTGAAAGTGTATCTGCTGCTGCAGCCATTAAACCTAAATTATCTTTCAATCACCCTTGCAAAGAGTTAGTCTGGTTCTGCTCTTCCGATCACACCTCTACTGTTGCCGATAAGCACGTAATTAATAATAACTGGGTTAATTATTCAAGTGCAGTTAATACCTACGGTCAAGCTTCTTCGGTATTATATACTCCTACAAGCGCAATTACTTCAGCTAATCCTATAAAATCTGCCAAACTTGTATTAAACGGCAATGATCGCTTTTCTGCAAGACCCGGTTCATATTTCAATTTAATACAACCCTACCAACATCACGAAAATATCCCCTCCAACCCCGGCATCAACGTGTATTCATTTGCCCTAAAACCGGAAGAGCACCAGCCCAGTGGCACTCTCAATATGTCTCGTATTGATACCGCCGTTCTCAATTTAGAGATTGATAAAACTGGTTCTAGCTACACAGTTGCTAATGATGGCAGCATTTCAAAGAATCTTCACGTCTATGCGGTAAATTATAATGTACTTCGTATATTGTCTGGTATGGGCGGCCTTGCTTATTCCAATTAAATTATATTATATATTTATTTATATATGTTGTTAAATTGCTATAAAGTTTCTTTTTTTTTTCTCCTCTAATAGTATAAAGAATATAGCGTAAATGGGTGGTGGTCTTCTTCAATTAGTAGCTTATGGTGCTCAGGATGTTTATTTAACCGGTAATCCTCAAATTACCTTTTTCAAAGTAGTTTATCGTCGTCATACTAACTTCGCTATTGAAGCTATCCAACAAACCGCTTCGGGAAGTAATTCACTAGGCTCTCGCGCCACCTATCAAATTACTCGCAACGGTGATTTAATACACAGAGTGTATTTCTACGGAAAATTAAGAAATACTAGCACTTCAGACAATATTGCTTTAGTTCCAAACGTTGGCCAAAGGTTATTGAAAACCGTAGAATTAGAAATTGGCGGACAACGCATAGATAAACATTATTCGGAATGGCTTTACATATGGAATGAACTTTCACTACCTTATGGCAAGCGCGAAGGCTACTATAAAATGATTGGTGCCAACGTAGAGAACTGCTGTACTAAATTGTCGGGGGCTAAATCATATGAATTATATGTTCCCTTAGAGTTCTGGTTCTGCCGTAATGTAGGCTTGGCACTTCCTTTAATCGCCCTTCAATATCACGAAGTTAAAATTAACATAGAATATGAATCTGGCACAAATCTTTGCGATACCAGTGCTACAAATTATTGTATAGAGAATGATATAGCAGTCACAGGTGTCACAAACAGCGGTTTTTCTACAGCCATTACTCTTGACGATCCCACTTTATGGGTTGATTACATATTCTTAGATACCGATGAACGCAGAAGATTCGCTCAATTATCTCACGAATATTTAATAGAACAGCTACAATTCACAGGCACCGACACTATAACTTCTTCTGGTTCAAATCCCGATGCTATGAAGAGCTTACGTATGAACTTCAATCATCCCTGCAAAGAACTTGTATGGGCTATCAGAAGTTCAACTGATGCAAACAAAGTATATTGGAATAACTTTTCAACTGCAAATGCTGATATTACTACCGGAACAAACACTTTCAATAACTATGTCATGTCTAAAAACCCTGTAATGCAGGCAAAAATAATGCTTAACGGCAATGATCGCTTCGCCACCAGACAAGGCGAATATTTCTCGTTAGTCCAACCCTATCAACACCACGAGAATACCCCTGATATGTACCACAAGGGCATCAACGTTTATTCGTTCGCCCTAAAACCCGAAGAACATCAACCAAGTGGCACCCTCAATATGTCCCGTATTGATACCGCTGTCCTATCTCTATCATCAAGAATTGCCGGCACTATCCACATCTTCGCGGTCAATTATAATGTTCTCAGAATATTGTCCGGTATGGGCGGCCTTGCTTATTCCAATTAAATATGATATCCGAAGACATCGCTGTGATATCCATAATACAATCTTTTCATTTTTCAATTTATAATTATTTTTTACAGATAATGATGTCATTTTCACTCTAAAAATCTCACAATATTTACAATATAACATTTATTGGTAATGTATTTTGCATCTTTCATAATATTCATATAATACAATGAAAAAATAAATAATATATATATATCATAAAACTCTTAAACCTATATCTAATATAATCGTCGTTAATCGTCGTTAATAATGATATCTTCAAGATATGGCGCGAGAATCTCGTTGACGATAAACTCTGGTTTGAATTCGTCATAATTCATAAAGATTTTGAGGAGTTGTTCGGAGAACCCTGATACAATAGCAGTACCTTCTGTATCACAATTAACCGGGAAAACCTCCTTGCTATCTGAATTGAGATTCCAGAATATAAACTTGGGAGCCTTGTAATTATTAGCTTCATAGAGTTTAACAATGCTTTTATATACAGTATCAAGAGCATTTGTATTATTTCTACTGTTTCTATACTCTTCAAAACTTCCAAAACTTCCATAACTTTCAAGACTCTGCGAAATAGCACTATTAAACTGCATGTCAGTAAATACAAATAGTTTTTTAGGCATTTTATCTTGAGGAACATTGTATTTAATGGCATAGTTAATAATTTCCTGATTACATTTTAGAAAATCTGTACTAAATCCGAAATTAACTCCTGTAATATTCTTAATACATTCATGAAGCGAAGGAATATTATTGGATACACACGAAGAGTCTGCTTCGCCTGCGCCGCCATTTTCAATTTTTGGCTTTTCGGATGTGTTCGCGGTAATCAAATCTACAAGTTGAGGATTTTCGCTAAATGTAATAATCTTGTTAGCAAAATCTCCCTTACAGCAAAGAGCAGTGATAATACCAAGAGCAATTGCTACTTGTGCAGGAATACTTCCATTATTAGCGTTAAACATAGAACCGGATACATCAACAATAGAAATCGCGTTATCAAAATTGCCAGATTTCCTAACATTCTCAACAATTGCTTTCCATTGCATCTCTGTAGTCTGACACATCTCATCTTTACTATATTTTTCCATATCTTTAATATATACACCTACCAATTCGTGTGGAAGAATTCCCGTAACATTAATTTTCTTAACATTCGCGGCAACATCTCCCAAATATTTTTTATATCTTTCTTCATCGTGTTTAATAAATGCCTTTTTCAATTTATTAGAAGCAACGCCTGGGATATTTTCATACTTAATTAACTCCCATTTATTATCACACATCTTAGATTCCACGATATCTATTTGCTTTCTCAGAGGAACAAGATATTGCTTCCTATATTTTGACATCTTATAAGTATCTTTGCACCCATAGATAATTGAAGCAACTTTCTTTGCAAATTGTCGTCTCTTATCATTCCTATCATTCTCACTGGGTGCCCACTTAGCACATAGAGATACCGGTTTATTATTATCCAAGTTAATCTTATCGTCAATCAATTTCTGTGCAATAATATTCATTTCAATCTTGTGGTCAATGTTTTTCAAATTATAGCTGATATATTGCATGTCCTTCCAGCGACCATATTTCTCAACATATAGCTTGATATTGCACATATAGGTTTCAAACTTATTTTTGCGCAGCCAAAGCATCGCATCGTTAGCTACCTTTTTCTCTTTTTTTCCATTCAATCTATCGCGACCGTTGAAGATAATTGCGACAGTTTTTTTTGGGTCTTCCTTCCAGCATTTTTCAAGATGGTCGTAGCTATCACAGATACTCAAATCTCTCATAAATAGCATAAAATAATCTACAATAGCGCTTCCTGTACTTTTAAAAGCATTTCCTCCGTTGGTCGTTTTAGTAATAGGATTGCTATCATAACGATTACCATCATCATCATAGTCGTCATTATCATCATCATCATCATGGACTACCGCAATATCAGCAACTTGAATAGGGATTTCCATAGTGTAAATTTAGGGGTTGTTATTATATGTTGCTAAACATTTATATCAATTTTTATAAAAATATTATAAATATCGTAAAAAAAATAATGTAGAATAGTATTATCTCATTTGGCTTTAGACAGATGCGGCGAGTTTGCTTGCGGAAGGAGGGAAATGATGGGAGATAAGCTTTTGCAGGATGAAATAGTTGATATCCTCCTTATCGCCGACATTTAGGATTTTTTTAAGCTTGTCATCGGGGATAATAAAGCGCTTGTTCTCAGGCTTGTTTAGATTGTGCTCCTTTACATAAGAGTTGATGAAGCGGGTAATATCAGTGCGAGATTTCTCAGTTCCGTGGGGAACACCGATGAAATCACAAAGCTCATCAGAGATTTTGTTGGGCTTGGCAAAACCGGAAGGAGAGTTTTTAGCATTCTGGCGCTTTTTCTGAGCCTTCTCAATGATTTTTTGCTGTTTCTCATAATCCTTGCTTAGTACCTTAAGGAGATTTTGAACTTCTTTAAAGCTTGCAAACAGATTATTCACCTTCTCGATAATTACTGAAACGGCATTATCCTTTACGGGGGCAACTTCGGCTCCCGAAGCATCACTCGGGACAACAGAATCATCTGTCTTCGCAGGAGTAAGAGACACGGGTGTAACAGTAGCCGCAGGAGCCGCGGGAGAAGTAGATGCCGTAGCCACAGTTTTAGTTGCGGGCAATTTAGCAACTACCGGCAGCTTTTTAGGAGCTTTTGAATCAACAGTAGGTTGAGGAGCTTGTGTAAGGGCTTGAGGAGGTACAGGAGTCGCTTTTTTCGTTGCCATTATATATTCAGTTTATGAATACATATATAATTATATGTTTATATCATTTTTCAACATCATAATTATAATTTATTTACAATAAATAAACATATGAAAATAAAAAGGGTTGGAACCTATATTACAGGATTTAAATATTATAAATATATGCCCGTCAAGCCTGACAATACAGGTAAGGAGGGAACAGCTGATTTAGGGAGAGAGATAACAGATGAGGATACTATAAACAAAATTAAAAAGTTCAAAATACCTCCATCGTATGATAATGTAGTAATATTAAATAATAAGAAAATATTAGCGTATGGATACGATAGCAAGGGTAGAAAGCAGGTAATATATAATTCCAAGCATATTGAAAAGCAGAACGAGCAAAAATACGATAAGATACAGAGATTTGATAAGCATTTTATTAAAATTAAAAAACAGGTTGCTAAAGATTTAAAATCGTCTGACGAAAAAAATAAAATTATAGCAATTATAATAACATTAATATTATCGTGTGGATTCAGAATAGGTAATATAAAATACGAGAAACAGAATAAATCTTACGGAATAACTACATTAAATTATTCGCATATCAAGCTATTAAATGATAACACAGTTTCTTTTGATTTTATAGGTAAAAAGGGCGTACGCAATCAGGCCATCTGTAAAAATAAATACATATACGCTTATCTCTCGGCGAAACTTGATATTCTAGCATCTCCCGAATGTCCCGAATGTCCCGAATATATATTTAAATATAACAATAGGCGCATAACGGCAGATGATGTTAATAATTATTTAATGTGTAAATTGAAGGTTAATATAACTACTAAGGATTTGCGGACTTGGAATGCTAATAATTTATTCAATAAATATTTACATAAATATAGGAATGAAAAGAATCCTGTTAAGAAGGCTTTGGAGCTTACCTCATTTGAATTACATAATACTTCTAACGTCTGCAAAAAGAGCTATATAGACCCCAAGAGGTTATTGAAGGCCTTGTGAAAGATATGCAAGATATCCAAGATATAGATGCAACAAATAATAAATTAAAATAAATTAAAAATTGACTTTTTTATTATTATATAATAATAAGACAAATATTATAAATTAATGGATATTGAGATTATTAATAGGAATATTGAGGATATGCTTGTAAATCGCGGAGATGATGTATCGTCTTTCAACGAGATACTATTGTCCCTTAGCAAAGAAGATTTTGAATCCGACAAGCTTGTTATTAATGTTCAAACATTAAACACGACTATATTGTACGCTCTCTCTAAAAATCTGCGAAAAAATATAATAAACGAGCTCAAAGAGAAATTAAAGGACGGTGATAATATTAAGGATTTTACCAATAAATACGGCGGTAAAAATAATATAATCCTCGTATTTAATAACGAATCTATCTCAACTGCAGTAAAATCTCAGCTTAACAAATACGATAAAATATTTCAAAAAAATGGCGGTCATCTCCAATATTTTAGCTCCCAACAATTGATGTTTAATCCAACAAAACACGAGTATGTTCCTAAACATACCAAACTTACCGAAGAAGAGGTCAAAGAGTTTATGAAAGAATATTTGGCTCGCAGTAAAATGCATATGCACGTCATACTGCAAAATGACCCAATTGCAAAATGGATTGGATTGAAACACGGGGATATCGTTAGAATAGATAGGTATAATGAAAATAGCGGCGAATCATTTTCTTATAGATCTTGTATTTAAATAAAGTTATATTTAAATAAATATATTATATCTATAAAATAATAGAGTATATAAAAATTAATAATGGCAAATAGTATTACAAGTGCTGATTTAAATCAATATAAAAATTTGCGTATAGCTTTGAAAGGTTTATATGATAATATAAGTGCAGGAAGGATACCTGAAAGTAGCGGGGGGAATACTTTTAAAACTTGTCACGATAATATATTTCCAACAGAAAGTGACGCATCTTATGGTAATGCTCTAAGATTAACTACAACAGGCACTTTAGGTGAAGCAGTTATAAATGGAAACGCTATTAGTTTACAAAAGTTATTAATTAATACATTATACCCTACGTTCCATCAGACAATAATTAATGATTCATACAGCGCATACACTAATAATGGTTTAGTAACGGCAACGGGTGGCAACAAAGACCATTTATGTTTTATTAAATATGCAGCTTCTAGCGCAAATATTTTACCAGATAAATATCCTATTACAAATATATTATATTCAAAATATGCTATTGAAATATTTATTAAAATAAATGAGGCATTAATGAACTGTTATTCTAGCCATACAAAAGATTTTGATGCAACTTTTTCATCTTCAACAAAAATATATATTGTTGATAAAAAATTGAAGGGAGATCACAGTGATAATGATGCAAAAGGTATCTATATAAAACATTCATCGAGCGAGACTGGAGCAGATAGACCACCCGAAGGTATATACTTATATATTGGCAAATTGTCTAATATGTTTCAAGATGCTAATATAAAAATGTGGGTTTCAAATTCTCCAAATGCGCCCATAGATATAACAGCAGATTATAAAGGTTTAGCAGGGCCTATATTTACATCTAGTAATAAATTAAATATTAAAAGTGGAACAGTATACTATTTTGGATACTTAGAATATTCAAACGACGCAGACACAGCAAGTAAATATAATATTCAAGATTCTGCGTCTAAACGACCTACATTTTCCAATCCTATAAGTGGAAGTATTACATCTGGATTATCGGGATTAACAATCACGAGAGCTACTATAGCTAGCGGTTCTACAATTTCTAGTATAACAATACCTGATGGTACAACAATAGAGCGTGTTATGACAGCAAGTCCACCTGGTGCTGTACTAAATAAATACAGAATTTTAGAAGCTCCAAATAGTATAAAACTTACTATTAGTGTTGGTACAACTATTAGTACTTCAAGTGTTAATTCAATCCCTCAAGCTTCACTAAGTGCTATTAAAGACACTTGGGTGCCGACAAGTATTGATCATACAGGTTCTGTAATAACAGACACTACTACTGTAAGCAACTTAACGGCTGCATCTTTTACTACTAACACAGCTATAAGTGTAGAAAAATCTTCACCATCGTATTCCGGAGCGACGTGTGATTTAAATAGTTTACGAGGTCTTGAATTTGTAATAACAGCTGGTGATGTTGCTACAGCTACTGCAGCAACGTTCACGAGTAGTTCAACATCAAAAATAACTAGAGATATTACGGATATTTCTACTACTACAACCAGTAAAGATATAATAGTAGATAATATCGCAAACCAGACAAAAGCAGGAATAAGTTTAACAGGAAGTTTTACTAATATAGATGGAGCTGCCGTACAACAAAGTTCTTTTTATGAACAAAACATATATTACATATATAATTTTATAAAAATGATTAAATATATTGATAAGGCTAGTTTTTTAACTACATCAAAATATTTACACATATATATATTATCTTATAAATCCTTGTTATTAGCTTCTATAAGAGCAGCAAATATATTTTACAATAATAGACATAGATTAAATGCCGTCGCAATATCTTATGAAAACAATTTTTTAAATAATACACCAGAGGCATCTGGAGGCTCAGGTTGTGCCAAAAAATCACTAAACGATTTTGTAAAAAATGATAAAAAAGCTGTTTTTTCATTAACTTCTACTTGTACCTCCCCAGAGGCATTACCCGCTGATACTTATATGGGAGGGGACGGATTTAAATATATTTTATATAAAACAAATGGGGGGACTGCTGATAATGATGTAATGTTTAAAGATTATGATAAGCGAATACTGGAAGAATTAGATAATCTTAGCAATACCAAAGTAAAAGAATCAACCGCTAATTTAGGAATTACAAATTTTCAAATATTTAGTAGTTTTGTACTAAAAGGAAAGTTTACTATAACTAGTTACGATAGCAATGTACATGATAGAATAGATGGTTCTTTTATAAATTCGGCTCCCCCCACCGATTATAAAATTCTCAAAGATATTTTTTATAATAATAAAACATATGACTTTAATAAAAGTTATAGAATTAAAATAGTAAATTCTGTGTTTAAGGTTATAAAATTTAATACGCGACAGGATTTTGCAGGAGGTGATCGTATAGATATTGAACTTGAACAAGATAAAACTATTCCACAAGAATTATATAATGATTTAAATAACTATAATGCTTCATCATCAGCTCAAATTCAACACCCTGTATATATAGTTAAAATTACAAGCAAGGATATTGACAAGGATTATAATGCTATAGTAAAAAACACCAACACCATTGAGGAAAATATAAATATGTATAAAACGAAAATTAAAAATAATACGACTTTGTATGAATTACATAAATCTCGCAATAACCTATTATATAACCAGGTACTATCCTATTTAATAATTGTTGCTGTTATAATATCTATATTGGTAATAATTAATGTAGCCAACGTTGAAAAGCCCCTAATTAAATCAATAACACTCGCGTGTCTTGCAGTCATAATAATATTATTTATGAGCTATTATATAATGAATACATTATATATAGAAGAAGGTTTTGCAGAGGGTTCTGGATCTACACACGTGGGATACGATTTATGCCCAACTAATAGTTGCAAAATATCAAATGGTGCAGAGTTATCTGGTAATATAGTGGAAGAAAAAGATGCTAATATGCAGAAACGAAAGAAAGATTATGTAAAGAACTTTTTAGAATACAAAGCAGAAAAATTAATGTTAATGATAATATTAGAGACACCTTCAATTGTCAACGAATCGTTAAAAGGTAATAACGAAAAGCTCGTTACAATATCTAAAAATATATATAATGATAAATTATATTTGAAGGATGTCCTTTATAGCAAAAAATCGGATTCTGAAATGAATGTTGATGTTCTAAAATACGAAAATAAAAATTACGACATTTATATTGTTTGTGTCCTATTTTTAGCATTAATAATGGTAGGCTCTTACACGATAAATATATATACTGATAATAAATATTTGGATTTACTAATATTAATTATGGTAATACTATTTGTATGCTTATTCACATATTTCGTACTATACACTAATAGAGTGGTAAGAACTGTATCCACAAATTACTACTGGGGAAATGAATATGAGAACCAGTATATATAAAAAATACTTATGAATAATCTATATATATTATAAAATTATGAAAAAAGACGACACTAAAAAAGAAGAGAAATCTCGCGAATCTGATTCAGAATCCCAAACAGAAGATACAGAGGACAGCGAATATAAAGAAGAGACCGAAGAGACCAGCGAAGACACAGAAGAAATAGAGGAGACAGAGGAGACTGAAGAGACCGAGGAGACCGAAGAATATATTATAGATAAAGGATGTGAAAAGATATGTAATAGGGATTGCCAGAATGAAATTATAAATGATAATCCCGATAACCCTGATAACCCTGATAACTATTTTAATAAATATCAGGAAGAGAATAATAATCAAATGATATATCTTATTTTAAATACAAATGCCGGGAATTCTAGGAATGCTAGGAATTCAGGGAATGCCGGGAATTCAGCGAATGACAATAAGGCTAAGAATAAGAATGTATTAAATCTGAGTAAGCATCCTATTAATAAAAAAACATATCGGTTTTATAATAAATATAGTAGTGCTGAGAAAAAATATTTTGATGTTCTGTCTGATGCCGATAAAACGAAGCTAATAGATAATGAAGATATTATTGAAAAAACCACGATTACTTATGATGTCCCTATGCGTTTTAAGATACTGACATCTGATATAAATATTAGAACAAAGAAGAGCATTTTATGGAAGATTGAAAGTTTAAATAAGATGAATAGCAATTCTTCCGAATATTATAAGCTGAGTTCGTGGATATCTTCTTTGAATAATATTCCTTTTAATAAGTTTTATGAAATCCCTATTAAAATTGCCGATGGTAATGAGAAAATCTGTAATTTTTTAAATAATATTAGAGCGCGTATGGACGTGACTATCTTCGGCCACAAAGATGCCAAAGAACAGATTATCAGGGTGTTAGCGCAATTAATATCATTTCCCAAAGCCAACGGATATATCATAGGTATTCAAGGTAGCGCCGGTGTCGGGAAAACGAAGCTAATTAAAGAAGGTATTTGTAATGCCCTGAATTATCCGAATGCCTTTATATCGCTGAGTGGCACAGACGATTCCTCGTTTCTCAAGGGACATTCATATACCTACGAAGGTTCCACTTATGGAAAAATCTGTGAATCTCTTATGAAAACTGGAATAATGAATCCGCTATTTTTATTTGACGAGTTGGACAAAGTATCTAATACATACAAGGGTCAAGAAATCATCAATACCCTGATACATATAACAGACCCTGTACAGAATGACAAATTCAACGACAGATATTTTGAAGAGATTGATTTTGATATATCGCGTTCTATGATTATCTTTACATACAATGATGATTCTTTGATAAACCCAATTTTGCGAGACAGGATGATTGTTATTAATGTCAGCGGATATGATAATGACGAGAAGATTGTATTAGCATCGGGCTATATAATTCCCGAAATATTGAAACAGTACAATTTTAATAACGGCGATATTATATTTAGCAACGAGCTATTGAGACATATTATTAATAATATTGAAAAAGAAGATGGCGTCCGCAATTTAAAAAGGGCTATTAATAACATCGTATCGTGGATTAATATGATGATATATGTCCCTACAGATCTTATAAAAATAAGCATTCCTTACACAGTCTCACATACATTTTATGATACATATTGTAAAAAATATAGCAATAACACATCCATATCTGCAAAGCACAATTCAATTTATTTATAATGCCGTCTCTCAGTCCCCTATCCCTCTAGCATTTTATTTTTTAATACTCTTATTAAATAGTATCGGGTTAAAATAAGTTTTAGAATTATGAACAATTCATTCATATTTTTTGGTTGCTGGAATAATATAAACTGTGAGAAAGAGGCTATATATAGGGATGTTGTATTAAATTGTATCAAAGAGTTTGAACCTTCTACTAAAAAGATGTTTATAGCGGGAGATAACTGGTATAATACATTAATCAATTATGAAAAATCTAAAGACGCAACCGAGGCTACAGAATCTAATGATGAAAAAAAAAGGATTCTTATAAATATTATTTAGTTGATACATTGGTATCAGGATATCACATACTATATACGATGAATAAGGATATTTATATTTGTGTAGGTAATCACGACGAAGTCAGTAGTAATCAAGAATATCCTTATTGTATGATTAAGACACAGAAATATTATATTAACAAGCTCAAAAAATATATAGATGTCAAAACAAAGAGTTTAGAAAAAGTTAGGAAGTCTTCCCAAGAAGTAGATGCTTCATTACAGGGAACTGAGGGTGATTATGCAAATACAATGATTAAAGGTTTATTAGAAAGTATTCCTTCTATTGAAGAGTTAGTAAAGGAGTTAGGAGAGGAGTTAGGAGAGGAGACTGATGACTCCAAAAATGGTATAAAGTTATATTCTGATAAAAATATTGGAGTATATGAAGATGCTTCTTCGTCGTATATAGTTATTATAATAAATACCAATATGTCTTCATACGATTATTTAAAAACTGTTGGAGAAAAAATAGCGGAAACAAAGATTAAAGACGGGAATCAAAATAAGCGTATATTTGTAATGGGACATATGCCATTATTTTTAGATAAACACAAAAAAGAGAAAGTACCTAAGGAACCTAAGGAACCCAAGGCGCCCATTGAACCCGAGGAATCCATTGAACTGGATATAGAAGAAGCCAGTGAGTCAATAAAGCCATCAAAAAAAGAGAAGGAGTCTAAGGGAAAGGGCGAGGATATAACTAAGCTTAAAAAGGGAACTTTAGGAGAAGACAAATCTCCCATATTAATAGATTCGCTATATGAGATATTGGCTGAACATAAGTGTATTTATTTATGCGCCGATTGTCATAATTTCAATATAATGAGTATTAAAAATGGAGATGATAAATGCGTAATCCAGATAACTTCAGGAACTGGTGGTGCTGACCCAGATATAATTAAGGATTTAAACGAAAAAAAAGTGGTTGACATATCTGGATATAACATAACCTATTATTCTATAAACTCATACGGATACTGTAAAATACTTGTTGAAAAGAGCGGCATTGTTGTATCTTATAACAAAATAATCGCAGCCGATTGTAATAATAAGTCAATTGACGAGCTCTATGTATATAGTGTAAAAAACAATGAGATAGAATATCGCAAAACTTATAAGGAAAAATTTAAGGATACTATTATATTAAATGCTTCAAAAAATAGAAATTATTATTGCGATAGAGTGGCTAAATATAACAATTCTAAAGATATTAATGTTAAGGAAAGTAATGTAGTTAAATCGTCAGACCCAAATATAGGAGTATGTTATAAAAAAAAGGGCAAATGATAAAATGTTAGCTTATAATAAATATGATATATTACTATATTTTATCATTATTGATTATAACCCTTGCAATACTAACAATATATTATATATACACTGTATATACTTCTGTTCCTTTTAAGAATGATAAGCATTTAAATTATATGAGCTATGAAGAAACCGTGCGATTTCTTGAAAGCGACGAAGATAGATATGTAGCCAATTTATCAGCTTTAGATTTATATGCTCGCAAAGTATCTTCTAAAGAAGAATATATTAATATTATTAAAGGCGAAGCGACGCATTTTAATAAAGGCGATAAATTAATACTTGATAAATGTACGAAAAAAGCCGATGAATTATTGAGAAATATTAATATAAATACTATTAGCTCTGAAAGCAATCTATATTATTCAAAATATCTTAATTACAAAGATATAGCCGATATTAAATGGGTATTAGCCATTACCAGAAATGATAATGGTAGAAAATATGAAGATGGCTTGCCACATACAAGAAAGCACATAATATTTCTATCTCAGGATTTTCTAAATTATTCAGAAGATGAAATAATAAAGCTACTCATACACGAAAAAATTCATATATATCAACGCTATAATGAAGCTTCGTTCAAAACTATAATATATAATATGGGATATGTTGAGATATCAGCGAGTCCTGCAAGTCCAGATATATCTCAAGATAAACTTAAATATGTTCGTTCAAATCCTGATGTCGATAATAAGATATATAAGAACATACATACTGGCGAATTAATGATATGTTTATATAGTAGCGATAAGCCTAAAAATATTAATGATATAATTATAGAAAATTATTCTATGGAACATCCATATGAAAAAATAGCTTATGAGATATCAGAGCATATATACAATATCTGCAAAATAGAAAAATATAAACAAATATAAAATGATAAAAGGATATAATATATATATATATTATAATATGGATGAAGTATTTAAACAAGCACCTGATGGATTAACATATGAAGAGGTTGAAACAATATTTATTAGGAATGATAATAATGTATTAGATACTCTGATTGAATTGTGGAAAATACCTGAAAAAAATGTAAACAATATTAGCGAGGAAGAAAGTAAATGGGCTAATATTCGCGCTACCTGTGATGATTTTGATAACGAGATGAAAAAAGTATTAGATAGTGCTAAAAAACATTCTTGATAATTATAGCATTCGCCTTCATATAGCAATGCGTAGCTACGCATTGCCTTAGTCTAGTAAATTGCGAATATGGTTTATTTCCATTTTGTAATTATCCGTCGGTGTTTCTAAGATAATTGTTGGGATATGTGTTGCAGACAAAGATGCTATAAAATCATTCATTTCTGCTACGGATATTTTGCCATCTAAGATGACAGAGTGTCTGTCCTTCATTTCTCCTTTTTTAACAAGGCTATTATTTAGATGAATTACTGTAATATCCTTACTATTTTTTTTAAATAAGATGTTATATGCCTCTGCTAAACTGTATCCGAGAGCCCAAGTGTGAGCGGTGTCAAAGCAGATTCCAAGGTGTTTCTTTTGTTCTTTTGAAAAACCGTTAAAGAATGCGACGAAGTCATTCAAATCTTTTAACAGTTCTGTACCTTGCCCTGCAGGCGTTTCAATTATTAATTTAGTATTCATTTTTTTATTTTCCATAATTTTCAATATATATTCTATTCCCATTTTCATATTATTCAATCCTTTTTCATAGGATAACGAGACGTGCTTTCCTACGTGTAATACGACACCTTCGGCGTTCATCATATCTGCGAGTGTAAGCTGATTAACGAGGAGTTTAATCCATATACATTCTTCCAAAGGCATTACTCGTTTTCCCTCCATAGAATCTTTTGCAATATTTATAGTATAAGGGGCGTGTATAACAAGTTTGAAATCATTTTCTGCTAGATATTTTCGTATATCTTGAGATTTTTTAACATAACTGTCTATATTTGTAATAGTAATGCTTCGCGGATTAGAAACAAATATTTGAAGAGCATTTCCGCCATTATTCCTGATATTATTCATAGTCTCTATTATCCCCCCGCTGTCATCGCGCTTAATATGAGCTCCAATATAATTCTTTGATATTGTCATATATATATGATTATGATAAAATTATTCTATTTATATCAATTTTTACAAGATATCTGGATAATACAAAAATAAAAAAGGTAATTTATTTTGTTTTTCGTTGTTAGTGTGGCGCCTTGTCTCGCTTGTCCTAAAAGGTAAGTATTAGTAATCGTCAGAGTAATATTCGCTATCATCTTCGCTAATACATTCACAATAATAGTCGTCATAATCATCGCTATTACAGATGCTTGAATTGAGTTCATCGTCATTATAATAATCGTTATATTCATCATAATATTCGTCATTCTCAATTGCAGACTGCTTTTGCTTTTCTGAATTATTAAGCTCTCCGTAATATTCGTATTTCATATTAATCATCTTGTAATGCGTATTGATATCACAGCTTTCATATTCCATCTTTTCTTTAAGTTCATTCGCAATATCTTCTCTCCTCGCAATAGTTAGATAACATTTAGGCGGATTCAATTTCTTATCAAAACCGTCGGTGATACTATTTTTATATTGCGTAACCAAATTGCTCCTATCATAATTCTTATTACTTCCATAAAAATCCAGATAATAATCTACTACGGCTTCCATACGATATCGCCGGATATCCTCGCTCTTATATTTTCTAACCATAAGATGTTTGATATATCCGTCATACAATTCCTTAATATTATAGATTTTGCAAGTGTCTTCTGTAATAGTGTTATTACCAATCATAATATTAGCAAAATCTACAAACGAATAATCTGTTTTCACAATATCATTAGAAGAATTCATATTATATAGGAATACTCGCGCAATTTGTTATATATATATGTGTCATAATGCGTATATCAATTTTTGTTTTTCACGGTTGAGATAGCTGATATAATATTTTTCTAATTATCTTGTTAATCGTCTCATTTATCTTATCAATATCAACATTATTTGAATGTCTATATTCAATATAAAGCGTATTAATCTCTTCGCTACCGCTGTCCCCTCCGCTATCGCCGCGCAGAATTAAAGATATCCTATTTGATATCTTGTATTCCTTAATGATATATTCAGATATGCTGTCTATTTCATTAGTACAAGGGAAAGTATAATTAGGTTGTTTATTATTCTTGGAACAGATTACGAGTATATTATCTATAATATCCATATGTTTCTTAATTTTACTTGATACAAATTGGTTGTCATTAGATAGCTCATATGTATATATTCTCTCTTTGTGTGTATATGATTTATACTTTTCAACTCTGCTTTTCTTATAATAGTTATCTATAAATGTTTCCAAGCTATTTTTTACAGATACATCCATAATATTCTCCTGCTGTCCTTGCTGTCCCCGAATACCGCGATTAATGAAGTAGATTTCAATTAAATTAATATCTTCTTGGCTACCGTCTCCTACAACACTAGGAAATCCTGTAATATATTTATTAATATCTAGTGTTCCAGATTTAGAAGAGACCGGTAGCGACATATTGTATGTGAAAGGTAATTGAATATAATATATATATCATTTTTTAGATTTATATATAAAAAATTGATTATTCTATATATTTATATATTAAAACATTTATTATGAATAATGATTTTAAAATCTATAAATTGAGCGACCAAATAGATAAATATAATGCTCCAAATAATATTCCAGAGGTTTCTAATAATCAGTATAATAAAAACAAGGTTCGCGATGATTTTCGTAATATGCTTATTAACAATCTGTATATATCCGAGTTAGAAGCTACCGATTTAGAAATAGGCATCTTTAATTGTACGATTGATTATGCGAATACTAATAAAATACAATTGTCTTGGAAATGCTCCCTGTTCTTAGATACATATATTAATATCTCGCGAAGCATCTATTCCAATCTTAAATCTAACAGTTATATCGGGAATAAAGATTTATACAAGAGAATGATTGTTAACAAAGAGTTTGTTCCGCATATGCTCCCATATATGCAATGTCATAATATATTTCCTGAAAGATGGAAAGATATTATTGATAAAAATAATTTGCGTCTTAAAGCAGCCTATGAGTTCAATATTGTTGCCATGTCTGATATGATAACTTGTATGAGATGTAAGAGTAAGAAGGTAAGCTATTATGAACTCCAGACGCGTTCGGGCGATGAAGCCTCTACGCTATTTATGGAATGTCTTATTTGCGGAAAGAAATGGAAACAGTAATTTGGGCTTCTCTATTGTTCGGTATTTATTATTCTGTATTCAAAGCATTCTCTTAGGATATAAAAGGCAATACCAATATATATTTTTGACTCGTCGTTATCTACAATTTCCCTAATAACATTATAATATTTTTTATTTAATATATAATGCTGTATGGCATTCTGTATCCCATAGTGATATATAATCTCTTCAATATCTTTCTTTTCATAGAATGGTAATTGAATATGATTATAGATATATTTCTCAGTATTGAGAATGAGAACAAGCCTATCGTGTGATGTAATATATTTAATCTTACTATATATATCAGATGCTATTACATTATCGGGCTTTGTTAAAATTATTTTATATTTATATTCCTTCTCTGATGTCTCAGATAGTTCTGTCATTTAGTAATAATATATTTATATTTTTATATCATAGTGGGGGAGACCGCCCCCAACGCGGTTTTATGCGGGGGATGGGGGAGACCGCCGGGAAACCCGTCCCCAACGCGGGCTATTGATGGGCTATCGTAATTTATATTATATTATCAACTGTAATAAGGAGTATTGATATACAGCCTAAGATGATACCTAATATACCCTGATAATTTATATCAAAGTATTTATTATAATACAGCGTAACAAGCAATAGCAGTATAATTTCATAAACAGCAAAAGTTCTATAATATGCAGGGTTGGGAGATATCTTGATAATATAGAAGCCTATTAGTGATACGACGAATAATATTATAGAATATATGTAATATTTTGGCTTAGTTATTATATTTGTGATATTTTTGTCATTACTATAAAAATATAGGAAATATATCAAACTTATAAAGCCTACTATTATATTTATCATAATTGGAAATATATACTTAGGGGAATCATCATACCTTATAAAAAGTATGAACCCGACAATTATTGTACTCCTCAAAATAGACAAATATACCCACTCCTCCATCTTCCCTCCTTTATTCTTATTCTTATACAAATACAAAAATTATTTCAGTATCCTATTAAAGCCCCTCCCCCCTCCGTCCCTCTCCCAATACTTATAAAAATATACCTAGATTAACAGAGCAGTTATTGAGACACAAGAATATTATTATTTTTTCATTTTAATTTTGAGTACATCTCTTGATTTATTTTGTAATTTCTAAAAAAAACTTTTGAAATTTTTGAAAAAACAGAAAGATACGCTCCGCTACTCAAATTTTAATTTTCAATTTTTCAAAATATCCAGTGTCTTTTTAATACATCATAATGGTATTATATATAGCTCAATAGCCTCTTGATAAAACCGCGCTGGGGGCGGGTTCCCCCATTATAGCCCGCGCTGGGGGCGGGTTCCCCCACCCAAAAGATAAATATGTATCATTTTTGCAATATATTTATAAAAATTGATCGTGTATATTTTAAAGTATAAATTATACATTTAGAATGTCCAAGAACTCTTCTTCAGCTACTACCGACGCTACCGCTCCTATTGTCAAGGTTAGCGACTCTATCAATCTATCTTACAATGCCTATGATACTGATTATACAGCTGATAAGCTTAATGTCGGCTTCAAGGTTTTATTCGGTAAGGGAAATGATAGTGCGCTTTATAAAAACGAATCAGACCTCAAGAAATTTAATAAGAGTTACGAGATTGAAACTCTTGAGACCAACGACGCAGAAAGCTATTATGTAATTGCCGAAGAAGGACCGTTTGTAATTAAAATTGAAAATCTAGACATTTATTCAAGGAATAATGATAATTATGATTATGCGCTCGGTTTCGCCGTTGATTTTGAAGAACCCGACTATCTTGAGCAAAGTCATATTACTCCATTCAATATTGATAGGGATGGTGTAATGTGGTCTATTCCTGTTGAAGAAAATTGGAACCCAAATAGCAGTGTATTTTATCAAAATGGAAAGGCGAAATATCAATGGACGACTTCAAGGAGTAAGGCGATGGACGAAGAGCTTGCCGAAGATGATAAAGAGCTCGGTATTGAAAAAACCTCGGAAAATACTGGCATGGTGTATCTTACATTTATGGTTCTCTGTAAAGAAAAAGAGATCGTTCAAGAAAAAAATAATATGCGCGGAGGTGCTACTCGTAGTGGAGGCGGAGTGTCGCGCGGTAGCACCGGCGTTACTCGTACTATTGGGGAGGGTAGCGTAGCTGGAAGAGTCGGGTATGGCAATAGTGCTTCTACTTCATCTGTCGCGAGTACTTTTAAATATGCTAAAAATACGAAGAGGTATGTCATCCCTGTCCGATTCAGGATTTCAAAGGATTCCTCTGTAAGCGATGTTAATTGTTCCAAAACTCTTACGGGAGCTGAAAATAATATGAAGAGGAAGACAGTCACTGTAGCCCCCTTCCTACCTTAGAGAGATGACAGACGACGGATAACCTTTCAGTAGATTAGGATATATATTATATATTTTTGCTCTTCTCTCAAATAACAGTAAATATATAGTTGCACTTTTTATCAATCCCTAATATTACATTATATTTTTGCTTCAATAGCTTTCATATCAATACTATTATTTATGATAAGACATAGTAATAGAGAATGTTATCAAGAATGCTATGTATTACATATACTATTAAATATACAAATGCTATTATTACTATTACTTATAATAAATATAGATGATAATATATTTCTATATGAATCTATATATTTATTGAACTTTGCAATATTCTATTTTTATATCCATAGTTAGACCTTCAGGAAAATATAAGAGAATATATATAGAAAAGAGCAATATACTTATTACTGCAAGAGAATATACGACTTCTCTTTTGTATTCATAAAGTATTGTAGCAGTACCCATAATAATCATAAAAAACAATATAATATATTTAGAATTATCTTCGGAAATTATACTGGATATGCTTGAATTGTTATCATAATAAATATATACATAAGCTACTGGGATTATATAAAAAGAGACATCATAAACAACAGTAAATATAGGGATATATTTTCTGTGTTTGATGTCATTTATTATTTGACAATATTGTTATCAAGAGATATTAGGATGATACCTATGCATCCGAGCATAATTCCGAATATGCTTTGATATGATATTTTCACATTTTTCTCATAATATAAGGCGAATAATAATATGAATATAATTTCAAGGGCAACAAAGGTTCTGAAATATGCCGGGTTTGGACAAGTTTTTATTATGTAATATCCGAGCAATATAACGAGAAATAACATAAAAGAATATAGATAATACTTAGGTTTAATGATTTCGCCCATTAAATAATAATATTTGTAAAAAGACAATATATATAACACACTTAATATGCCTACAATTATATTTGCAATAATCGGGAAAATATTGCTCGGCGTCTCATCGTATCTCAAAAATAATATTAAACCGGCTACAATAGCACTATGAATTACCGAAAGAATAATCCACTCCATATTGATTATTTCTATATATTATAAATATAAAATAGAATATTGAAGATGTAAAATGGAAGGCGAAGGAAGGCTCGTTTATTTTGTTAAATTATAATATAATCCATAATTATAATGAATTGTATTTTTGCCTGCGTATTTAATCAGGAAAAATATGTGGATATGTTTTTCCTTTTGCTAGAAAGTATTCTTATTTATGGTAATCTAGATGATAATACACAGGTATTATTATATACATCTACACCATTTATGAATATAATAAAACAGAGCCATTTATTTAGCGAAAAAATAAGGTTTGAAATAAATGATACATACGACAGTATAGATAAGGCGTGTAAGGCAAGATTAGATTTATTTAATTTAGCTTCTATAGCAAACTACAGCAAAATACTATATTTAGATACAGATATTTTAGTCAAAGATAATATCAACAAGGTATTTGATTTATGCGAAGAAGATGTTTTATATGCATTAGAAGAAGGCGAAATAGATAGCGATACAGATTTTTGGGGAAAATCGCTATTTGGAAATGAACTACATAATTACGAAGACAAGAAAGCATTTACGAGCGGAATGCTATTGTTTAAAAATTGTGAAAAAATAAGATTATTATTTAATAAAATAAATGAAGATATTGTAATCAGACATTATAATAATAGTTTTCACGACCAACCATATATAGTATATAATGCCTTTAAATACAATTTATATAATAATAGTGTTTTAAAATCGGTTGTTGTGAATAATGATAAAAATATTCACAGCGACAAAGTAGTACATCATTTTTCGGGAGGACCAGGAGTTTATGCTCACAAAATATATGATATGACTATCTTTTTGAATAATATAAAGGATTTCACAATAAATAATAATATTAATAAAACAAAAGCGTATATTGATAGGAATTTATTACCTATCATTTATAATTGTGGTGAATTATTGGAAGGAAATATATTTATGATGCATCATACAACTACTTATACGGATGCATACTTAAATAAAACGAAGAATATTAGTAATTTAGTATTAAATAAAAATATAAAAAATGTGATGGAAATCGGGTTTAATTCCGGTTTCTCGGCATTGTTAATGCTTATAAGCAATCCAAATATGCGTATATCTTGCTTTGATTTAGGAGAGCATAGATATACAATCCCGTGTTATGAAAAAATAAAGGAAACATTCGGTGATAGAATTAATATAACAATTGGCGATAGCACAAAAACATTACAGACTGTTAATTATAAATATGATTTAATACATATAGACGGAGGACACATCACGGAAGTTGCCGTGAGCGATATTATAAATTCATATAGATTATCTAAGCCGAGAACAATATTAATTATGGACAATTATGACTTTCCGCATTTACATAATATATGGGATAATTATATAGTTAAATATAACTTGAAAAAATTAAATATAAAGGTGTATGATTCTCCACATCACGATATTAAATACGTTTAGAATATTCTCACATAGCATTATAGAAATATTAAATATATCAAGATGGTATCGCGATAATTATTATAATTATATCATCATTATCTTAGCAGTTCAAGAGACACTGGAAATTCTATATTTTTCATTTTTAAATTTGAGTACATCTCTTGATTTATTTTGTAATTTCCAAAAAACTTTTGAAATTTTTGAAAAACAGAAAGATACGCTCTGCTACTCAAATTTTAATTTTCAAATTTTAGAAAAATCTGGCTTCTTTTTAAGTTATCATAATGGTAATATAAATAACAAGCGATAGCCTTTTCTATTACCTTCCCCCACAATCCCCCCACAATATCCCGCGTTGGGGGCGGGTTCGCAAAAATTGATTTAAGATTTATGAAAATTATTATATAAAGGGAGTATGGCGTCTTCTATTGCAAGCAAAATCAGTATCAAGGATAAGCTTGATATTACCTATAATATCATCAATATTATTGTGAAAAATAATAAGAATCTTGTAGGAAATAAATATAATAATAAAAAGAGCTTGACAGAACAAGAAGCACCCAAAAATATTAGAATGCGAAGCCCGCAATTCTTCTGTACCAATTTCTGTGGCGGCAACATCAATGATTGTACATGTCTTCATAGGTCCTATTAAGAAGGCTCGCGGGATACCTTCTTTTCTATATATTTAGCTTTTTATGGACGGTTTCTATGGCGCCTTCAATCCACGCTTGGCGTTCGCTATATGTTTCGCCTAATATATAGATATCTTTTGGAATAAATATATCGTCCATTTTTTCCTGTATTTTTTTTGTATTTACTCCGACATTCCACATATGATCTCCGGCTTTCCAGAAATGCATAGTAATCCATTCAGGTTCTTTAATATTTTTTTCAGGAAACATTTCATTTAATATTTTTGTTAAATATTTTTTGACATCTTTCTCATTTTTAAAGGCATTCCAAAAGTCTGCATTATATCTGTCGCTATAACTGATTTGTATTAAGCCACTATTATAATCTATAGGAATGATAAACTGCAATTTATTTTGTGTAAGTATCTTTGGCATATCTTTAAACCAGACATCTTTATATTGTGCAAATATTCTTAATAAATGTCCATCACTAACAGTATTAAAGATACTCTCGTATTTCTTGAAATACCCAATATTCATATAATCGCCCCTTTTAATTGTTAGATATAGCTTAGAATAGCTATGTTTAACTCCATTAACTTTTACATATTTTTTGTCGCCGCGTTCGCCGCCAGCGCCATCACAGACATCCTCTAAGATTGATGAAAAAATAACAGAGACACCAGCATCTAATATATATTTATAGAGCACATCGCATAGTATATGTATTCCGTCGCGTAATACGAAAAACTCATTATTGCGAATATCAAAATCTTTTCGTAATGTTATGAGGCCATTATAGGCATTCATATCATACATCTCGCCAATATATCCAAACGATATCTTGAGCAACTCAACTTCATTTTCGCTCAATATTAGAGAAAAATAGTTATGTAAATTATATAGACTAGGGTCATATTTATTACCATTCAATTTTTTTTCAATAGCATATTTCCACAATTCGTTGAGGCTCTTGAAATTAGATTTATAATGGCTCAAGAGTTCCGCCTCATTCATCAAGCGTCCCTCAACAAAATAATTCGTATTTTTTCCAATATTTATTATCTGGTCTTGGAGTTTAAAATCCTTGATTATCTTCATAACATATTTATGCTTCTTTCCTAATCTCCCTGCTCCTACAGAATATCTAAACCCTTTATGTTCGTTTGTATAAATACGTCCACCTATTCTTTTTGAACCTTCAAATATAACTATATCAGCAGCCGAAACACCTTTTAATATCAATTGATATGCCAAATATAACCCAGTAATACCTGCGCCAACTATAATATGCTTCGCACTCTTCATTTACTCTCCCTACTCTTCCTACTATTTCTTATTATATAATTATAATGGGTGGGGGAAACCTATGGGGGAACCCGCCCTATGGGGGAACCCGCCCCCAACGCGGGCTATAATGGGGCTATTGAGAGGTGGGGGAAACCGCCCTATGGGGGAACCCGCTGGGGGAAACCGCCCCCAACGCGGGCTATAATGGGGCTATTGAGAGGTGGGGGAAACCGCCCTATGGGGGAAACCGCCCCCAACGCGGTATATTAGGGGCTATTGAGAGGCTACCGTGCTATTTGTAATACCATTATGATGTATTAAAAAGACACTGGATATTTTTAAAAATTGAAAATTATAATTTGAGTACATCTCTTGATTTATTTTGTAATTTCCAAAAAACTTTTGAAATTTTTGAAAAAACAAAAAGATGTACTCAAAATTAAAAATGAAAAAATAATAATATTCTAGTGTCTCTATAACTGTTCTATTAATCTAAGTATTTTTATTATAATTACAAAGAGGCTATTGAGAGGCTACCGAGAGGCTATTGAGAGGCTATTGAGAGGAGGGAAGGATTGAGGATATAGGGGGGTAGAGTTATCGTGCATATACAAGACATACTATGTCTTTTCGCATACTCTTTTCGTATTCTGGAGTAATCTCTTTAAGTTTTGTTTCGCGAATATCATCATATTCGTATGTTTTGTCGTTCCTCTTTAAAAGTGTCGTATAATGCCCGGATTCTACTGTTTCTCCTTTGTGTAATATTATAGACCTCAGTTTAAGCTCCTTTTTATCTCCTGATATTTTTATAGTATTAGGATAGACAATTTTAGTCGCCAGCTTAGTTTCATCGCCAATATTTCTATATATTTCTATTATCAATACACCATTCGTTTTTAATATGTTATATTCCTTCTCATAGTATTTTATTAGCTTTCCCTTGGAGTTTTTATAATAATTATTGCTATCAAAATCATACCTGTCAAGGCGATTTGGTATAAGCGTTGATATGTCAAGCTTGGACTTTCCCATTAAATAGGAAGAAGGTATCTCTTGTATCATATTCTTCTTATACTTATTGTTTCCATCGCGAATCCTGACATTAATCTTGAAATTAAATATCTTATCAAAATAAGTTATTAGCTCAAATACATCAATCTGTTGTGTCTGCCAGTTATCCCTGTTATTAAAAAAGATTCTATTGTTTTCATTAATTTTCACAAGCTCTCTATAATATTTCTCTAAATATTTCCTTATCATATTACATTTTTTGTTTTCTATATCCTTGCTTTTATTGATATACTCATAGATATTATATAATTCGTCCTGAATCCTTTGAGCATATCTATGTTCCAACTTATTAATTCTAAAAAACATATTATATATTACTCTATTCTTGAAATGAAATAGGGCGACCAAAAGGCTATCTATAAAACAGCTGTTGTATTCGTTGCTAATGTTTATATCTTTATTATCCTTCAATATTTTAGCGCCTATTTTACCTTTCTTGCTTACGCACCTATTAGTAATGGGATTCAATATTTTCTCGCCAGGACAATCCTTCATATTCTAATAATTATCTATTATTATAACATATATAAATAGTAAATGACATAATATCTTATATCCTATACATATCATTCAAACTATGTTTTATAAAAACGAAGAAGGCTATATTAATCTACTGAAAGATACTTTGGATGGCGAGTTTAAAAATACTAGAAATGGCAAAGTATTCTCGCGTTTCGGGTGTATGATTAAGTTTGATAATATTTCTACCAGCTTTCCTTTGATAACGAGCAAAAAGGTATTTTTTAGAGGAATTGTTGAAGAATTATTGTGGTTTCTCAAAGGCTCTACAAATGCCAACGAACTTAAAGCGAAAAATGTTAATATTTGGAATGGCAATTCAACGCGCGAATATTTAGATAGCGTAGGGCTACAAGATTATGAAGAGGGCGAATTGGGGCCCGTCTATGGATGGCAATGGCGTATGTTCGGCAAAAAATACACTCCAAATAAACTAAATGACAGTCCTGAAGCCGTCCCAGAATTTGGAGGAGCGGATCAAGTAAAATATGTGATTACGGAATTGCTTATGGAAAATAGTAGGCGCGCCGTGTTGTCTGCGTGGAATCCTGTAGATTTAAATATTATGGCATTACCGCCCTGTCATATTCTATATATCTTTAATAAAACTAAAGATGGCTTGTGTTGTCATCTTACTATGAGAAGCTCGGATTTATTCTTAGGCCTTCCTTTTAATATTGCGAGCTGTGCGCTATTGACGCAAATAATTGCGCACTTATTACATATGAAATCTTCTGAAATCTGCTTGTCGTTATGTGATGCTCATATCTATGAAGAACATATAGAGCAAGTTAAAAAACAAATAGATTTGGAGATATATGAGAGTCCGCGTGTTATTATTGAAAAAGCTGCGCCAGACATTGAATCATCAATAGATGATAAAATAAAATGGATAGAATCACTGACATATAGCGATTTCACTTTAATTGATTACAAATCGCACGACAAACTCCCTGCAATTATGAAGTAAGCATATTTAAAAATTGATTATTATAATACATCTATATAATAAATGTTAGAATATATTTATATTCAACAAAATAATGATTGGGATTATGAGAAAAAATATAAGTTTGGATACACATCAAATCCATTACAAAGAATCAAAAATAGCCACGAACAGCATTCGCATAAATCTAAATATATAGCATTATATGTCATAAATAAAACTGATAAATATTCTCTACAATATAAAGAATATGATAAGATAATCTATCAATCACATTTAAAACTTTTGAAATCTAAATATAATAATGATTTTCCTAATTTAATAAATATTAAGAAATATATTGTAAATAACGGAGGGTCACAAGAGTTTATATTTCAAGATGGATTAGACATATTTGAAAAAATATTATTTGAAGAATTTCCAATATTAGGATTGAATGTAAAAAAAATAGATATTGAAAGCATAAATATAGAGATATCTCAATTCTACAAAAATATTAGACAAATTCATAATGAGGACGCAACTGATACAACAGATATCACATATGTTGTTGATACTTTTGAATATAATAGGGATGTTGCTAATATAATTAATATTGTAGGAGTTAATAAATTGCGCCCATATCAAGAAGATATTATTAATAGAATGTACAAAGAGTTAATTAAAAATAATAGGTGTTATTTGGTTTTACCAACTGGTGGCGGAAAAACCACCATAGTATATAATTTATTTAATATGTTAAAACCTAAGGTAATATTGATATTTTCACCGCGATTAATTATAAATAAACAGAATATTTCCAATAAATATTTAAATATACTTAATATTAAATATAAATTAGCATCAGACATATCCGATAATATAACAGAACCTACAATTATTATATCTTGTATTCAATCATTAAATAAGATATGCGATAATATTAAAAAGTATCAAATTAAAGATATTGTTGTATGGTTTGACGAAGCACATTGGTCTATTGAAAATTGGATATATAACAATGATATAGATAATAATAATAGATGTTTTATATTAAATGATAATATTCACATAGCAAATCGCATATATTCTTCTGCTTCGCCTAATATGAATTGTATTATAGAACATAATAAAATATTCGGCTCTATCATATCTAATATAACATGCATTGAATTAATAAAGGAAAATTATTTATGCAATATTAGACCTTACATATTTAATACTAATAAAAATAGTCCAGATATACTTCAATATTATTTGAAAGGTTTTAAGGAACATAATAAAAAATATGGATTTAGTTTTCATCATTCGCAAGAAAATGCTAACAGTTTATTTAAACTTCATTATAAATATTATAAAAATGGAAAAACAAATATTAAACCATTCTTATTGATATCGCAAAGCTGCAAAGATGATTCTATAATATTAGAATATATGTTTGAAGATGTTAATACATTTGAGAATACTGAATATAGTATCGCTTATGTAGTAGATCAATATAGTATGGGGTATGATTTTGAAAAGATTGATATAGTTTATATGAGTGATCCCAAAAGGTCTTACAAAGATATTATTCAATCTATTGGAAGAGGTATGAGACCAGATAAAAAAGGAGAAGATGGGAAAAATTTAAATAAAATATTACACTGTTATATGCCCGTTTATATAGAGGCTTTTAATAAAGAATCTGATTATAAAAACATAGTGGATGTTTTGAGATATCTAATATATAATATAGGATTATCATTTTATGATATTAAATTTATTAATAAGTCGGTGGATACAAGAGATAATGCAAAAGATTGCGGTGGATATAGTGTTGTAAAAAAATACGATGGTTGCGAAGATATTAGTGCGATTTTATTAGAACTTTTAAAGCAAGATCATAGCGATAAGTGGAATACAAATAAGATTACAAAGCACTTAAATAAGTACAATATTCACTCAAAAATAGATTATGATAAATATAGATGCGATAATGAACATCTTGACCTGCCTTCAATTGATAGTTTATTTAAAGATTTAAAAGATTTTTCGTGGTATAATACATATTCAAAAGAATCTTGCCCTTATTACAATCGGCAAGAGTGTATAAATGTTATTAAAGAGATTAATGATAAAAACTATCATATTTTATGTGATATGTACGATGATGAAGAAAAAATAAAATATATAAATAATATTGATAATAAAATTCCTAATACAAATTTATGGAGATTTTACGGTGGAGCAATTACAGACTTCGCTATTAGTTATTAAATAGACTGATTGCTATCTTCTTCAACATTTCAATATGTTGATTCTCTTGTTCTATCTTATCTAGAAAATTCTTTTTATGCTCTTCTGCGATATTCTCATATATTCCAATAATTTCCTCCTGTCTTTCAAGAGTCGGGACGTGGATTTTTATTTCCATTAATTCTTTCATATCAATATTTCCATTATTAGTGCAATATTTTGCTAATCCTTGTATTTTATTTTGAATTGATTTTAGATAATAAGATAAATATTTAAAGTTATTATTTGTTTTAGGTAATAATTGAAATACTGCTATATTTGCGGCACATTTACCATTAACTTCAAACACTTTCCCTATACCATAATTCTCACTAATTGGTTTAGATGAACTCCCGCCTGATTTAATGATAAGTAAATATTCTTTACCATCAAAATCAAATGTATTATGCGTTCCACTTGGATTATTACAAGATGCTTTGTAAAATGGGTATTCTCCTGTATTTGTAATATCTTTTGAATTTGTTTTACCATTACCATTTAATTTAAATAATTCACCAAGAGTTTTAATTTCACTCTCTTTAAATATATCGTTCAATTGTTTTAGATAAAATTTTTTCTTAAATAATTCACCTTCATATTTTAACTGCTTTACTCTCAATTTTATCGTATCAATACTATTACTAATTTCATCCATATCTTTTATAATCTCTTCCTGTCTTTCAAGTGATGGGATAGGGATTTTTATTTTAGAACATCGTTCGATACTTATCATTTTTTTAGGAGTTCCACAGCAAATTTTATCATCTGCTAAATGTTTTTTTCTATTGTTATTCAAATAATACCATAAATATCGATAGTTTATTATATTAGGCTCTTTATATGTCAAAATATACAATAAGTCACTTGCAATAAATTTACCATTAAAATATTGTGCTTTAGCTAAAGATCCTTCAGAACCTCCAACTAACATAACACATTCACAATCGTGAGTAAACATATTATGCGTTTTATTTGTATCAGATGCTGTAATAAATGCATATTCTCCTTCTATATTTTTACTACTTTGAAGGCTACCCTTAACTATCTCACAAACCTCTCCAAGAGTTTTTACAATTACATCTTCTCCGTATTGGATTTGCTCTGTTTTTGTATAACTTGATATTTTAAAATTGTAATTATGATTCTTAATATTTTTAATAGGAACAATCATATTACTTTTAATACTTTCGCATTTTTTTGTAGTGATTTCCATAAATTCAATATGTTTTGTAGAACCTTCCTTTTTAAATATTATAACGGCTATTTCAATATCGGTATGAGAAAATGTTTTTGGTGGAACATAAATGATTTTTAATATATTTACAGATTCACACATATATTTTCTTAATTTTATAAATGATTTATTATCAAATAACTCTCCGTGCGGAAGAATAATAGCACATACTCCTCCTTCTTTCAACATATATATACAATGTTGAATAAATAAACTTGTACCATTATTAACAGAAATAGGATATATATCTTCAAATCTAGTAGTATCGTCTTTTTTAAAGTAATCAAATCTTTTTTGCAAAGCTTTATAATTCATACTAGTTCCAAATGGTGGATTCGTAAATATAATATCAAATTTATTTGTAATCAAATAAGGGTTTTCACATAAACTATCACATTTAATTATATTACTATTAAAGTTATTTGTTGTTAGAAATATAGAACATTCGCCAAACTTAATAGTGTCTTTTTCTACTTCACAACCATATATATTACCGGGAATAATGTTTCCATTACTATATGCGCGCGTAAGTAATCCCCCGGTTCCCATACAACAATCATATATTGTGGGGTTTTCATAACTCTTGATAATATCATTAAATCCACAACCGTGAAATATAATATTAATTAAATGTCTGGGTGAGAAAAACTGCCCCAATTCTTTAGAACCCTTACCTCCTCCATATTCGCGAAATGCTTCGTGGACATCTCCGTAAGATGTAGCGAATGCATCTACAAAATCTTCATTAATCTCTATTTTACAAATAACATCAATAAGTTTCATAAATGAAGCTTCATCATTAAAACTGAATCTACAATCTTCTTCGTTATATATAGAATTTTTAAATATTTTAATAGCAAAACTCATAATAAACATTCTCCACTCGTTCAAAGGATTATCGGTTTTAAGAAACTCTTTTATATTTTTACAATATCCCATATATTTATCATATCTTTCTTGAGACATTTCGCCATCATTAATTAACTTTTTACATATTTTAAATAATTCACTATTTTCGTCGGCAAATTGAGATTTAAATATATGAATAGTTAAAATCTTCATAATATCATTTTGCGCTTTTACACCTACAATAGCATTACCATACAATACATTATGACACATTTTAATAACTTGCTGTAAGTTATCTTTAATATTCTTATACTTATCGTCAATTACAACATTTTTTTTGCTTATAGTCCATATAATTTCATTCACTATAATATTTTCTTTTTCATCATAAACATCATCTTCTTGTGATACTATAATCTCATTAATATCGCCTAATGCTTCTCTCATAGTATTTTCGTATTTTCTAATATTTTTAATAAGTGTTTTCTCTATATATACTTTATTCCGCTTACTCATATACGGAATATTAATAATTTTACAATGCTCAATTAACTCTTCAAGAGTATAATTTTTATAATCAGTCATAGTGATATTATTATTTTGTATAATATATAATCAATTTTTATATTTGACGAACAGCTCTCCATTTTTTAAACTTGTCATTATAGGCACAGGCGAACTTGAGAACCGTCATAGCATTCTTATCTCTAAAAGCAGTCCGCAATATTTTACTATCATTCATCGTTTGGACCAGAGCAATTCCAATAGATTTATCATTCGCATTTTCTGTCTCATAAATATCATATATATCAGGTTCAAGAGTTTTCATCAAAAACAGCACTTTCTCATCTGCAACAGAGCCTGCTGATGCGATAGCAAGGGTATCAGTATTTTTTCTCACGGGTTCTATTTCTGGTATTGTATCAATTTGAATATTGAGACTTTCAATTGTTTTAAACTCTGTGATATCCTTTGTTTTTCTTACTACATCAATAACATTCGTTTCGTCAAAGTTATAGAGCTTAGGTTTATATTTCAAATCGTAAGGCCAAATATAGATGCCTCTACAAGTATAATTGAGGCTATTGGCGAGCTTATGTAATTCTGCAATAGACTCTTTGTACATATTGAAATAGATTTTGACCTTATAATTACAGACATCAATAGTACTATCAGGAGTATATTGGGTATCAAGCATATTATAAATAATATTGAGCCTGTCGGGTAATGTTTTATTATTCAAATATTTACCTTCATAACATACAATATCATTAATTAGGAATGTCCAAGTGTCATCCTTGCACTTCACCATCTCGCCGTCAAGAAGCGTATTTTTAAACAGCTTTTTATCAAATAATCCTCTACCAAATATAATACGGGGTCTTTGATATCCAGGATGTATCTTCTTATCTATATAATACATCGTTTCAATATCATTATATAGGGTAAAATAAAGATAGTATCTATTACCATTTGAGCGCAAATTCATAAGATGATTAGTAGTAACTACATTAACATTCGTATTATCAAGATTATGATGATGCCTTTGTAATATCTTAATTTTATATAAAGTACTCAAATTACTCAGAATATCATCTTTATGGTCGTTGCTCTTAATATTTAGCGCTATCCTGTTAGAAAAACTAATAATCCCTTGCATCTGTTTTAAATATTAATATTGATATATTTATATATCATTTTTTGTAATATAATTCTTTTATATGCATCTATATTATAGAAAGGTTATGATAGAGTTAGTATATGACCCTATCAATTTAGAGAATCTACCAGTAGCGGATTACCTTGATAATGATGCTAATAATATAGTTATCATATATAATAAGAAGGCTTATGGAGTTAATAAAGCGCTGTTTATGTTTAATAATGAAATGAAGAGATGCATTATAGCTAATAATGCTTTGCTTAAAAAGAAGACTTATGATAACCCAGAGACCTTCTATAATATAGGATATTTTATAGGTAAAAAAGTTATTGTTAGCCTTGATACATTAAATGTTGTCTTGAAAGAGCACAGAGTTATTGAGCTAACTTCAAAAACCTCAGGAGATACTTACATAAATAAGGAGTTATTGGAATTAACAACAATAGGCATCCTAAAACCACCATCTAAAAATTCAGTAGGAAATGTTAATTTTAAACACGCCTACGAAGATGTGTATTTTGATGAACTAATGTCTTCTATTTTGAAAGAATATAGTTTGGAAATGTACTATTATATTAATAAAAGTTTAATAAATCCCGAATTATATAATCAACAATATAATAATAAGAAACCATTAAACTATGAATTAATTGAACTATTAAAAAAAAATTCAAAAAATATTAAAAACTTTAATAACATAAACTTTAAAAATGTTGTAGATAATATGGTTATTAAAATAGACAAGTGTTTTATTGAAGCAGCTCCACGATATGAAAAAACATATATTCATAAAGTTTTTTATAGAGGAATGAAGGAAAAATATATGAATACAAACGGTGGCGAATTAGAAAATATAGGTGATACTGCTTTGATTCTTAATTATACATCTGTTTCTTCGGAATATGATGCTGCTAAAAATTTTGCTAAGTCGGGTTCAAAAGCAATTATTTATAAAATATATCTGGAAGAAGGAATGCCTTTTATCAATATGGTATCAAATGCGGTTTTTGAAGATGAAAAAGAATACTTGCTGCCCCGTAATATAATTTTTGAACTTATAAGTAAGCAAGGAAAAGAATATACTATTATAGCAAAACCCTTTAAAAAAGACCAGTTCGCCATTAAAACCGGCTGTTTCTCAATAGACTTTTATGATATCACCCCTTCACAGCTTCCACTATCATCTACGCCTCCTGCTAAGCTTTATTCTATAAAATCTAAACTATTTAAGCAATTATCTCTAAAAGCAAAGTCAAAAGCTGATTCTGCCAAAATCAAAGATAATGTTAAACCTGTTAAATTAAAGAGATGTCCTAACGGAATGGTGAGAAATAAAATAACAAAGGAATGTGATCCTAAAAAGAATATAAAAACTAAGCCTATAATACTTGAGGTAAAAGCGAAGTCCAAAGCTAAATTGGAGCGTTGTCCTAAGGGAACTCGTCGTAATCCTAAAACATTAAATTGCGAAGCTAAGCGAAGCTAAGCTTCGCAAGGACCGCTTTGAGTAAATCTAATTATAACTATTTTTTTATAATATAATATATATTAATGTAGTAATATAATAGAATTAGCATAAAGGAATATGTTAGTATATGATCCTATAAATTTAGAGAATCTACCTGTTGCTGATTACCTTGATAATGATGGTAATAACATAGTTATCATATATAATAAGAAGGCTTATGGAGTTAATAAAGCGCTGTTTATGTTTAATAATGAAATGAAGAGATGCATTATAGCTAATAATGCGTTGCTTAAAAAGGCTACTTATGATAACCCGGAGACCTTCTATAATATAGGATATTTTATAGGTAAAAAAGTTATTGTTAAACTTAAAAAATTAAACAATGTATTGAAAAAACACCGAATTATAGAGCTAACTTCAAAAACCTCAGGAGATACTTACATAAATAAGGAGTTATTGGAATTAACAACAATAGGCATAATTAAAATGTCTAAAAATTCAATAGGAAAAGTTAACTTTAAACATGCATATGAAGACGTATATTTTGATGAATTAATGTCATTTATATTGCATCTATATAGTTTGACAATGTACAATTATATAAATAAAAATTTATTAAATCCTGAATTATATAATAATAATTATGTAGTAAGCGATGATATAAAATCAATGTTCTATAATAAAAAGGTCTTTCTTAACATAGAATTTAAAAATTATATAGATAAAATTATTACTAAAATAGATAAGGGTTTTATTGAAGCAGCACCACGATATGAAAAAAAATATATTTATAAAGTTTTTTATAGAGGAATGAAGGAAAAATATATTAATACAAATGGTAATGAATTTGAAAATATTGGTGATATGACAATTATTAAGAATTATACATCTATTTCTTCAACATATAAGGTTGCTAAATCTTTCGCTCTGCCTGGTGCAAAAGCCTTCATTTATAAAATATATTTGGAAGAAGGATTGCCTTTTATAAATATGGTATCAACAACCGCATTTAAACATGAAAAGGAATATTTATTGCCGCGTAATATAATATTTGAACTTATAAGTAAAAAAGGAAACGAATATACAGTAATAGCAAAACCCTTTAAAAAAGACCAATTTACTATTAAAACAGGTTGTTTTGAATTAGACCTTTATGATATCACACCTGTGTCGCTTCAGTTGCCTGCTAAGATATCTCTATCATCGCCTAAAAAATCAAAGGCAAGGGCAAAATCAAATATAGATTCAGGTAAAAGCAAAATTATACCTGTTAAATCAAAGAGATGTCCTAATGGAATGGTGCGAAATAAGATAACAAAAGAATGCGTTCCTAAACAGAATAATAATTTTAAACAATCTGTTAATATAAAAGCGAAGTCGCCTAAGTCGCCTAAGTCGCCTAAGTCGCCTAAGTCAAAAGCTAAAATTGGGCGTTGTCCTAATGGAACTCGTCGTAATCCTAAAACATTACTATGTGAAGCCAAGTAAAGCCATGCTCTAAATAATTATAATATAACTGCTTATTTTTCTAAAACTATATAATTATATATTATATATTATATATTATATAACATATAATGTTTGATAATCTGCTATATATTTTCTCAAAAGATACAATTGATTCAGCGAGCGTTGATAATAATTATTATGTTAGAGAGGTTGATAAGCTCAATAAGACACTGCTTCAAAAAAATAGCGAACTACAGCTTTTACAGCGCAAATATAACAAGCTACTCAATCATTGCATAGAGAACGAATTAGCCTCTAAATTGAACAATAAAAAACGCATAGAATCAATAATAATTCAAGACATCCAAGATTCCAGCAAATCCCTAGATACGCCTGACAGACCAGATAGTCCCGATTATTCAGGAGATGCCGTAGGAGATGCGATATATATCCGTGAAAATAATAAATATGTTAGCGATAACGACGAGTACGAGAAGATATAGAAATGAAGTATTTATTTTTGTATAATTTTCATAACACTATCAAGTTTTTTTTCTATTGAAATAATGTTGCTTTCCAATAATGAAAGTATCGTATCATATTTATTATTTTTTTCAATATAGCAATCTATCATTTCCCTCTCAATATTATATTTATTTGATAAATTATCTATATCTCTATTACCATTCTTATATTCTGTGTATATAATATGTGATACTGTACGGCATTTAATAGCAATAAGAGTTCTTTTGTGTTCTAATGCTATATATTCATATGTTTTCTTCTCAGCAATTTCTTGGATAAGTTTAGCATCTTCTTCTGGTTTCCATTTAGTATAAGTACAATTAGTTTCTTCATTATTCATTACATTCATTTTTTCAATATATTTCTCAATAGCAACCCTTTCTATATTATATTCTCGCGACAAATCATCTATGTTTGTATCGCCCTGATTATATCTGAAATATATAATACTTGATATTACACGCGATCTAATAGCTCCATGAGTTCTTTTGTGTATCAATGCTATTTCTTTATAAGTTTTCTTCTCGTCAATTTCTTTAATCAATTGCAAATCTTCTTTTAGCGTCCATTTGTTATAGGAACAGCTCGTAGGTTCATTATTTTTTAATGTAGAAATATAACTATACATTTGCATATTAACAATATACACATATATGTTGATGTCATTTTTTATACGATTGATATATGACGAGTATGAGAAGATATAGATATAAATAATTAGCTTAATAATAATGTATGTATGAACTTCAAAGCCTACAAGAGCTACGTGAGCTATATGATGAATGGTTTAGCAATAGGGATTATTGGTTTTCTAAAAATAGCAAGATAGATGTATATTTATGCGACAAGTACTATAAATACATAGAGATTACCGAGAATATTTATGAGAATTATAAAAATAATATGTGTCATTATGAAGACAAGACAATAATTGCGTGTATTATATTATTAGACCAGATATCAAGGCATTTCAAGAGAGTTTATGATACTAATATAGATATCGTTGAGTTTTCCAGAAAAGCTATAAACTTCTCTAACATACTATTATTACACGATGGATGTCGGGACAATAGATTTACTATAGACGAATTGAGTTTTATATATTTGCCTTACAGGCATTTGAAGGATATTGACAAAATATATGAAATCATAGGCATATATATTGAGCTATATGAAAAGGCTGATGCTGAGGCTGATGCGGAAGATAAATTGAAGTGCCGAAGATATCTTCAAGCGACTCTCAATAATATTTACAAAGATATCAATCTATTATCTATGAAAATAAGAAAACGAGTAAAATCGTGGGGTGATATCAATAAGGATATATTAGACCCGAGATGTCTTGAAGATAGCAAAATGGCTGCGGTAGTATGTCCGATTATCCACGAAAATATGCGGAACGAAATAGAGAAACTCAAGGATGGCTCTACGATTATCGTGTCATTATCTGGGGGCGTTGATAGTATGGTAGCCTTGTATTTATGTAAGTATATCAAAGACACTTATAATCCTCGTAAAATTAAGAATATAATTGCCATTCATATAAACTATAATAATCGCGAGCATTCAGGAGATGAATTAGATTTCGTAAATTATTACTGTAATAAATTGGGAGTCAAATTGTATTTTAGGACTATCAAAGAAATCTCTCGCAATAATTGTTTACACAACGGCTTACGCGATTTATACGAGGATATTACGAAAAATATAAGATATGATATGTATCGCTTGAATATCAAGAATGATAGCGATAGAACATATATTTTACTTGGACACAACAAAGACGACTGTTTTGAAAATGTCATAACTAATATTTCAAATAAAAGCAATTACAACAATCTTTGCGGAATGGAGGTTCTTAAAGAGATTGAAGGAATGTCTTTTTGGCGGCCATTATTGAATATAGAAAAGCGGCATATTCTGGATTGCGCGAATATCAATAAGATACCCTATCTATATGATAGTACGCCGGCGTGGTCTGTTCGCGGGAAAATTAGAGATACTGTCCGGCCTTCATTATTACTTCTCAAAAACAACGAAGGAATAGAGGACAATTCTATGATAGACTCATTCTTTTATTTGAGAGATTATATAGCAAATACGCAGGATATTTTCTATGAGCTAATCATAAAAAATTTGATATCTAAAATAAAATATACGGATACCGAGAATAGTCGCAAATATATTGCCGAATACAGCAAAACGGAATTGTTATCACTCAAATATATAGTAATTGCCAAAATATTCTTTGACAAATTAAATATTAGATATTCCCACAAGGCCATCAAAGACTTTTGCGAATACATCGGCTCCTTCGCTACTCTCGACAAGGCTCGGCGAGGACGCAAGTTTATACTAAGCAAATCCTGCATAATAGATATAAAAATAAATAGTAAAAATAATAATTATTATAATATTATAATAACATAAATACAAAATGATAGGATACTATTTCATTCAAAACAAATATATATTTGTAGGTAATAAGGACAGGGATACTGATATAAATGGAAATGATAAATATACCAAAGAATTGACTGTCAAGTCAGGAGAGCCAGCATACAAGCCTGCAGATGAGTCGGTATCAAGCATTAGAATAAAGGAATCTTTTGACACCGTGGAGGATGAGAATGAAAACTTGATTCATAATAATAAAAACAAAAGAGCTAATATTTCTATGACATACAAAAAACTATTGAATTATATATTCTAATCTGTTAGTCGCTTGCTAGCTCGTATTTGTATATGCGCGAGCGTATAGAGGAATCTTGTTTTCAAAGGGATAATATAGGGCGCGAAAGGAGTTTTTGATAGTATCTAAAACGCTCGGTCTATCTTTTTTACTTTCAAATAATTTATATTTGTAAATATTATCATAATCGGAATAATCTGCATAATATGTCGGGTAAGTATTATTGGCCGGATATAGAGGATAGATAGGGTTAATGGGATTGATTGGGTAAATAGGTCTGGGAACTATGGTATTCGCAATAGCTGGAAGAAAATTAGTAAATGCGATAGAAACTGTTAAGAGCGACAAGGTATATCTAAACATCATTAGCAATATTAGCAATATCAACAATATATTATATATATCGCGCCATTTCTTTATATTCTTTCGGTCGTCATCCAATCGTTGATATCGTTAATTTTCGGAGAGTTTAAGGGATTTATTATCTTTCAAGAAGCAGGCTGGGACATTAGCTAATGGTAAGTCGGTTTTTTGAAGTTTCACGCTGTAATCATATATTTCATTATAATTATTGTTAGGGTCATTATTATCCGCAATATCATCTACATATACTTTCTCCAAATTGCTATCAAAAGTATTATTTTTTATGAAAGGCCTGATTATTTCTACTTCAAAATTATCATTCTCATTCATCAATTTGCCCTTGTCATTATCGTTGTATAGCAATATGTTGTTTTTATTAACATAATCTATGTCATTTTTATTAGTCATTTTCTTAAAATCCTCATTATATAAATTGACAAGCTTTGGAGGCGGCGGATTATTTCTTTTGCTTTCAAGAGAATTATTTATATTATTAGTTATGCTAGGATATCCTGGTTGATATGTTGATTGCGTATGTTGTCCAGCATCGTGTTCGCCATTTTTATTCGGTATTAAAATGAATTGTTTATCATACATAAAATAGTTGATATAATAGGCAATAGACATTATTAATATAGCAATCAGAAATACCCAAAGTATAGCTTCCATAGAATTGTCTTCGTCTTCCATAATATATTATTACTTTATTACTATATTACATTAATATTTTTAATCATATTCGTCATTATTTGTCATTCGTCATCATCGTCGTTAATAAACATCGGCTTCTTAGCACCTTTAGTCCTATCGGTCTTATCAGTCCCGTCATATCCTTCGTTGTCGGCTTCGCAAGCATCGCCATTATCTATTTCTATTTTTTCGTTGTCTTGATAATATGATATTTTGTATTTATTATTATTGTAGAATCTCAAGCGGGCTCCAGTTTTTCTATGGAATACCGAGAACTCGTCTGAAATATCAATACATAGCGGGGTATATTTTCTGTCTTCAGGGCGCTCTCTCAAAATACGCCCAATGGATTGTTGGATATCTGAAATAGGCGATGCGAATATTACAGTATTCAGCGTGGGTACGTTGAAGCCCTCAGAAGCTAATTGAAAAGTTGCCAAAATAATTTGTTTCCCAGATGATACATTTAGCTGCTCTTGTTTCATTCCACCGACATAATATCCGTAGTCCTTATTAGCTATATTTTTCTCTACTATGTAATCTTCAATTGATTTCAATTGATTCCTTCTTTCGCTCAATATAAGCACCCTTCTATCAGGTTCATTTTTAAGGATTTCTATTAAAATTGAGATAATATATTCAGTTCGCGGTTTATAAGAGCATATATTGTTAATCATCGCGGCGATATTCTCCTTACCATTCCACATTTTCTTGATAGCCGAATATTCTATATCGGGAACATAGTATTTGTGGATATTGACGATGACATCAGTATATTCCTTGTTTTTAACAGAATACACAGAGCCGCCGATATAATATTCAAATACTTTGCGCATCCCGTCCTTGCGATTTAGCGTAGCAGATAATCCGAGGATAATAGGAGTATTGAGTTTCTTGAATGCCCTACAAAATACCTGAGCACCCGTATGATGCACTTCGTCTATGATTACAAATCCGATATCCTCAAATATCTTGCTATCATAATCTCTCATAGCGAGAGATTGCAGAGATGCTATAATAAAATCCTTATTTTCAACATCTACCTTATTCTGCTTAATGATTCCTATGGATGCTGCCGGAGCGAACTCTTTGACTGTCTCAATAAATTGCTGATTCAAGAAATCCTTGTGGCTAATAAACATCGTTTTTTTCTTCAAAGCACAGGCGATATATAAACTCATAATTGTCTTGCCAAAACCACAAGGGACTGAAATAATACCACCCATTTTGCGAGGATTTCTCGCGGCTTCTAAAAAATTATTAACAGGCTCCATCTGCGCTTCTCTCAATTTCCCCACAAACCCTACAGATATATCTGCGCCGGCTCCGGAAGAAGGCAATTTTAGTACTTTTGGAACACCATAATTAACTAAGCCGTAATATCTCGGAATATAGATTCGCTTATCGGTTTCTCTATACAATTCAAAAACAACTTCTTCAGCATCTTTGTTATTCCCCATATCAAAATTAACTTTTGGCTTCATCGTCAGCTCCTTTTTAATTTTTTCAATTTCTTCGGGTTTCAAAGATGCTTTTGATATACTATATCCATTAGTTGATAACATTATTATAATACATATAATAATATATATCATTTTTTTATATGAATTATAATAGGAATATAACAATAAATGTATATCAACACATTTAGATTATTAGCATTCATTATATTGTTTGCAATTATCATTATTGTTGAAATACCTTTTAAAAAATTATTTAAAGACCCTACAATACAGTTGTATATTGCTGTTTTCTGCATAGCAATCCTGATGTTATTAGATAACATAACAGGTTTCATATTAACAATCGCAATACTAATTCTATATTTCAGGGTTTATACAGATGAAATAAAAATGAGGAGAGAACGCGAAAATATGCAAGACATCAACGATGACAAACCAGAAAAACCCGCGACTGCTACGACTGCTACGACTGCTACGACTGCTATAAAGGCAAGAAAAGAACCAGGACATAAAGAAGATACTCATAAGCCGAATATGGATTCTTCAAAGGAAGCAGGAAAAGGCACCATAGGCGCTGTAGGCGCGGGATGCGATAAAGGATGTGATAAATGTTCTATGGAAATGCCGAAGAAAAAAAATATATTTAATGAAATGGCCGTAGATAATTTCGTCCCTTATATAACTGAGGAAAACTTATTAGCAGCACAAACAAATATTATAGATGTTTATAATTATAATTTGTGTATCAATAATGATGATATAGAGACCTTGGATGTTAAACGAGGGCCTTTATGCGATATTCAGGGATTACAAGATATTCCTGATTTAGGCGATAACAAAAGGCTCAGAGGATATGACACATACCACAGTCGCCTCGGCAATTTAACATATGATATCTTGTAATATATTTATCACATTATACCATATCTCTTTTATTGGGAGGAACATACGGGATTGCGAGATATTTGAAGATGTCTTCTTCTGATTTAATTATATCGGCAGTATCTATAAACTTCTTAGTGTCATTATTTTTAATACCATATTCTGACAAAGACCATCCTTTTTCAAGAGCTACTTTTCGCATATATATATTGAATGAATAGGAACCTGTAAAATACAGTAGAGCAAAATAGTAATATGAGGGGTCGGCTATCAGTATATCTATTCTTCTTGCAGGCAATTCGGGAGATAATTTACATAATCCCATAAACTTGCTTTTACCACTTGCTAATGTCTCTATTATATATCCCCCGGCCGTAAGTTCGCTTACTAACTTTTTAATATTTAAATCATCGCGGTTTTTAATAAGAATATCAATATCTCCCATATCCTTATTTTGCCTTCTATAACTTCCTACAAGTTCAAACTCAATATCTTTATACACCTTTTTAAATATAGTATCTATAATTTTATAATGTTTCTTACCTTCACTCATAGGAATACGCATATTCATATCATCATAGTATTTTAAGCCAATTTTCTGCTTTTCGTTAAGCAATTCAGGTCTCTCATAAAGCTCTTCAAAAGTACTTATATTACTCATAAGCTCATTTATTTTAACAGGGCCAACGCCATACAATTTGCCTAATTTTTTCTGTAATGAAAATTGCGGGTCATTTAATGCCCTTTCAACAGCTGTCATTTTACCCGTCTCAATCAACTCTTTAATCTTCGCATTAATTTTCTCACCAATACCATTTATATTCTTAATATCATCCATATTATTTATAGGCCCTTCAAATATCTCGAGAGAATCAATAACTTTGCCATATGCTCTCGCTTTAAAAGGTTCCTTATTAAGCTTATCAAAATCCTCCAATATTTTAAGATTATCTATAATAGCCCTCTTATAATCAACTGGCGCTTTAGCTTTCGTGGCTTTTGTGGCATTCTGTTTCTTTTCATTAGCAACTACTACTGCGACAGGAGCAGGGACTTCGGGTACTAGAGGGACAGAGGGGATATCTTCGTTGGCTGGCTGAGAAGGAAGAGGAATTGGCAATAGAGGAAACGCGAGTAACTCTTGCTTTTTGTTTAATTGCTTTAAATAATTGGCACCTACGCATTTGCCTGTACGAGGGTTTAGGACTTTTGGTGGATTACAAACTTTGCTCATTCTTATTTATTAAATATAATAAATATTTATAAAAATCATTCAATTTTTCTTTTTTTACACAGATTTTGTTTTACTGCGAGTATATGCATTGGTCTTGGTCTTTGGAGATGAGCTTGTACTCGTGTTTGATAATTTTGCAAAATTAACTTTGTAAGGCTGTAAGGGACAAGGAGGTATATGGATATCATATGGAATATCTTTGGTACAATTCTTCAACAATGGTATTCTTTCCAGCTTGTCATAGATATCTTTAAAAGGCTTTCTCTTTGCATTGCATTCGTGTATCAATTGTTTATTATAATTATTAGGGATTATGCCGTAAGTATATATTAGCGGGAATGAAGAATAATTATCAGCTACTTTGTGATCAAAGTATATAGGGTATTCTCTTATATATTTAGGATTATCTCCATAGTATAAGAAGAGCTTTTCAATTTTCTCTTTGGACATCAATTCATATATTGGTTTCATAAGATAAATGCTTCTATCTAGAAACATAATAGAACCTTCATTATTATTGTCTGTACAGCTCTTTTTAATTATATCAATTGCAGTATTTGACATAAAAGGGATTAAGATAAATATGTCAAATCTTGTATTTTGAAAGTTATCTTCTATTGTATTAGCCATTTGCGACCCCGAATAACTCGCGTCATCAGCTATTATAACTGGCAAGGATTTGTCAAGTTTTTTAACATCATTTATAATCTTAATAGTATATTTTTTGTTATTTATATATTTATTAACAATCTGCATTATCCAATAAGAAGATTTATTGATATCATCTATATTTATAAAGAATTGTAATACGTTGGTCTTTAATATTTCCAGCATTTCTTTAATTGCTACCTTGTATGTTTTCAAAAATTGGTTATGATTTATATAAACGGTTTTAAGGATAAACTCAGAAGCTATTTGTCTTATTGAAGGGTCGCTTCTCTCTAACCATAATGACACATTATTTGTATCAAATGGATGTCTATTAGGCTTCTTAATAATTATGCTACTAGAGCTCTTGCTCTTATCACTCATTCTGCTATCTATATTACATATTGAAAAAAAGTAAAATAAGCCAGATTTTTCTAAAAAATTGAAAAATGAAAAAATAAAGATTTTTTGGTGTATTGCTAACTGTTCTGTTAATCTAAGTATTTTTTATAATAAATATTGAGAGGCTATTGAGAGGCTATTGAGAGGCTATTGAGAGGCTATTGAGAGGCTATTGAGAGGCTATTGAGAGGCTATTGAGAGGCTATTGAGAGGCTATTGAGATATTAGTATTACCATTATGATAACTTTAAAAGACACTGGATATTTCTAAATTTTGAAAATTAAAATTTGAGTACATCTCTTGATTTATTTTGTAATTTCTAAAAAACTTTTGAAATTTTTGAAAAAACAGAAAGATGTACTCAAATTTAAAAATGAAAAATATAGATATTTTAGTGTCTCAAGAACTGCTCTATTAATCTAAGTATTAATAGATATTGAGAGGCTATTGAGAGGCTATTGAGAGGCTATTGAGAGGCTATTGAGAGGCTATTGAGAGGCTACCGAGAGGCTACCGAGAGGCTATTGAGAGGCTACCGAGAGGCTACCGAGAGGCTATTGAGAGGCTACCGAGAGGCAAAAATATAAAAAGATATATAATATGATATATAGTGCGTAATAGTGCGTAATAGTGTTTAAGAGATAATATGGAGATATTTAGATGCTGTATAATATGCGGTATTTAAACTTGGAGGATTCTAGAGATTCATATACGGGTATTACTATATATTTGCATATCTTATTTTCATTTTTGATATACATCGCGTTTATAGAGGCTATATTGGCTTCTGTCTGTCTATCTTCAGGCTTTAATTCATCTCTCTTCTTACCATTATATTTTCTGAGATATTTTGTAATATAATAGCCTTCAATATCGCAGAAATATTTAGCAGGGTCTTCCTCAAGCTCTATTTTAATATGGAAGATATCGCATAGCATTTTAGATACTTCAAGCATACTATCGGCAAACTTAGGGAATTCAAAGTATTCGGCATCTTTCTCTTCAAAATTATTCTTAAGCTGATATACTCCTGTGATTTTATCACCATTATTGAAAGGCTCCAGGTATTTATTGGAGTCCAATTTCTTGCCCCCGTGCTTCGCTACAACATTCTTAGCACATTCCTCCATCACCTGGCATATATTTTTACACCTTTTCGTAGAATATACATCTGTCGCCTTTTTGCGTTTATCCCAATTCCTGAATCGCCCAGTAATTCTGCCAAACAATTGATACATAGTGTCATTCAATATATTATCATAGCCAAATATAGCAGCTGTGAAGCTTCCGAGCTTCTCAGATACAAGTGTTTGACCCATACCGACGCAAATGAAGCCAATATATACAAGCGGCCTTTCGCTTATATTATTTGCCTCCATATAATTCGCTATCAAATCTCCCAGCTCGCCTTCTTTCAATACGATAGGCTGTGATATCGTATCGCCATCCGTGTTTTTATATTGAATGTTCTTTTCAACACTATTCAGAACTATAATTACACACGATGGCTCGTGTTTAAATAGACACTCTCTTAAATAATTATGGGTAATCCTTCGCACATTAGCGGGTATAAATACACGGCTATATTTACTCAATATATCTGGATACTTTTTGAGAGTATCCTTGATAAAATTCATAGTAAATATTTCGTTGTCCCTAAAGCCCACATCAGCATAATTGGCATTTTTGGTGCTTTTATATGCACTATCATTGTCTCCATAGCATATAAAGTTAGTATCATTATAGCCTATGTAATCCGTGTCATAATAGTTATCTATATGCAATATATTGATGTTAGACCAGAATCCCATCTTATTGTCGCTCCAGATATTATTAGGTGATGCTGACATCGCATACATTGCCGATACAATCTCCAAATCATTGATAGTCTCAATATGCTTGCGAATATTACATACAGTATTCTTAATATATTTATGAAGCTCGTCAAAATATACGAAGACACGCTTGACAGCTGTATTGCCCTCGCTGAGCTTATAAATAGTATCAAAGCAATCGTTGAATCTCTTAGTATTACTACACGCTATGACAATCCGGGGCATATTCCATTCTGCCTTTGTAGCCTTGGTCTTCTTAGTTTCCTTTTCTTCGGGTTCATTTAATATATGAGCTGCCTGTTTGATGTGCTTGTAATCTCCCTTATATACAGAAGCAAATACACATACCGAACCATCACCATATTTATCATTGACTTCGCTCAACCGGTTAGAAAATTGCTTATTATTCAGAAGCGTATTCATAGTAAGTACTATGTGAATGCTACGCCCTTGCTCTTCATCTTGTTCCAGACTTTCCATAATTTTATTGACTATGACGAATGTCTTACCCATCTGCGTAGGAAGAACACAGAGATTGAACTTGTTATGTTCCATCACCGTCGCCTCTTGTAGCCTCGCAAGTTTAGATAAGAGTTTTTTTGAGCCAAGAACTTTTCTAATAACAATTATATAGGACTATTAGGCTTCTATGAGTCAATTTTTATTATTATAAAAACATATTTATTCTAAGTGTATAAAAAATAAAAAATAATATTAGATGGATTATAAGAAGTTTGAGGAGAATATATATAAATATATTTTAGAATATAATAAAGGCAGAGAGAAGGCTATTAAGAAGGTGGAGAAAGTTCAAAAAATATTGAATCTTACAAATGAAGAAATATCGCAGATTATTATTTCTTTTGATAATCTGTTGAGTAAAAATGTATATAAATATTATTATAACAAAGCTTCTTTAATAGGTAAAAGCATATACACAAAGCCCGATGGTGCCCCTGAAGATAATGTTAAAACCTGTATATCTAAAATATACAAAATAAAGTCTCTTGTAAAATTGAAGAGCTTATCTGAAAATACCTTTGCTACAAAAATAAAAGATAAGGATAAGATTATTAATTTTTCTTTATACGACGACTATAGTATTGAGGAAAATTATAAAAACTTGGAGAAACGCAAGTTCGTATATAAAGAACTCGCGAAGAGAGAACTGATACCAAAGATAAATGATATTATTATGTGTAATAATAAATGCGATAATTCCAAACCGCAGAGAGTTAAAAAGGCAGATTCAGGATATTATATAATAGTATATGATAATCCGGCAGACTATAGACAATTAAATGCCGAAAATATAAACAAGTTATCGGCAGAAGACAAGAAGAAACTGCTTGCTAATTTGGAATTATTCGCGCAAAAAATACTTGACAATAAAATTATATCATATACCGAATTTGTTGGGGAATATTTTGAAGGAGGTATTAAATGGCTATTCTTTGATAATAACCTAAAGATTGTAATTATTATAACAGACAGCTATTCTATGTATCAATTTAGTGATAAAGAAAAGGCTACTATGGATAAAAAGACCCTTTATAAAAAAATAACTAAGAAGCTTTTAAATAATACCGAAAGAATACAGGGTTTATATGTCAAAAAATATGTAATATTGAGATTATTACAAGAAAAACAGTTGATTATATAAGAACAATTGCTATATGCATGGATAATATGGTCTGATATTTTACAATTAATAAAAAAATTGACAAGAAGCAATATTAAAATAATTATACAATGTTTCAAAACATCGTCTTCGCGGTAGCCCTCTTCGCTACTATTGCTATGTCTAACATCGGCATAACCGATGCACGGATGAGAATTAGCAGAATGAGAACATCTAGATGCGACTGTGCATCTACTGTATCAAAAGAAAGAGATGAAGCCTATAATAAATACAATACGGCTATTAGCATTTCAGAAAAGATTATTACCATAAATAATTGTCCGCCGGGAAAAGAATTTAAATACGACGATTACAGTGATGATTATAAAGTTAATTGTAATAACTGTCCTGATAATTATTATAGGACTTCTACAAATACATCTTGCCTTCATTGTCCGGTTGGTTATTATTCTAAATCGGGAGATGCTGAATGTACTAAAGCTAAAACAAATAGTAGTAATGTGCATACTTTTTGTGGCGAAGGTAGTATTTCTGGTAATAACAAGTTTGCCGAATACAAAGAGAGTTGCTATAGTTGTTATGCGGAAAATAAAGAATATATGCCTTACAAAAATAATCACGATAGTTGTTTTATCTGTCCTAAAGGAAGTATCGTAGATAGAGCTGCAAAAAGTTGCACTGAATGTCCTGCCGGATATTATGAAAAAGATAATATATGTATAGAGTGTGATATTGGAACATATAACGATAAACTTGGTGCATCTAAATGTAATGTATGCAATAATCAAAATGCTATTGCATATAATTCTGTAGGAGGATATAATTGTGATAATAGCATATTCTATGATTTGACGGATACAATTAAAAATAATCTAATCAATATGGATACGGTATTAAAGCCACTTGCATATAGTGCGAATCTTGGTGTCGCAATGATTAGCAATAATCGTCGTGCAGCCGAAATCGTTATTCCCGGTATTGCGATAACATATTTCGCTATTATTAGTATGTAAATGTCTAAGATATGTATAATATGTAATTATATATTTTTATATTTTTATATTTTTATATTTTTATATTTTTATATTTTTATATTTTTATATTTTTATATTTTTATATTTTTATATTTTTAGCAAGTTAACAAATACTATTTGTATATAATTAGATTATAAAAACTTATTATATAAATAAAAAAATGATTCTATATATATAGATTATAAAGGGCATAATGGCGATTACATATAAAGCAAATATTGTTGAGGATGTTCTAAAGGTTATGGAACATTTGAATGATACCAAAATATCTAAACCTATTATGACAATTTATGAGTTTGACAAAATAATTGCACTGAGAACACAGCAAATTGCATCTGGCGCTCCGCTATTTATTAATGATATGACAACTAATGTCAAAAGCAATATGGAATTGCGTCAAATAGCCCTAAAAGAACTTACAGAAGGACGATTGCCTTTTATGGTTGAGAGAAAATTGCCTAATAACAAGAAGGAATATTATAGAGTTCGCGACCTTGATTTAGTAGCTGTCAGAGATAGAATTAGATAATGTATGTAAAAATTGATAAGTAATAAGTATTTTCTTTTAAAATACTTGCATAAACTGTATAATATGAATTGTCCCCTATTGAACGATGATATAATGTATTATTTAAAAGGTCATATATATATTAATGATTATGACAAAATGAAAAATGTATCTGTAAAATACAGAGATTTATTTGATTTGAATCCAATTTTATATAATAAATATTATGATATATTATTAACTATTCGCGGCGTTTCCATAGAACACATATTTGATATTATAGATTTAAATATTAGAAATAAATATAAATTAAAAAGGAATAAAACAATTAAAAAGAAACTCTTAAAATATTCAAGTCTTTTAGAAATATGTATTAATAATAAACACATATTTGTTATAGAATATCTAATTGATATAATATACAATACATCTAAAAAAAAATTTGATAATATTATAAGTACTATTAATCATTTATATAATAATGATGAATTATATTACGGAGACATAACTAAATTTTGTTCTTCTTTAACAATTATCATTCAATATTTTAAAAATGATATTATTTATAATAATCAAAATTTAGAATTGTTATTCCAATTGAATATAGCTATATTACTTTTAATTATAGTTAAGAAGTTCAGTTTTTGTAATGAAATTATTGAAAACTATAATAAGTGTTGTATTGATTTATTCAAGACGCAAAATATGAAAATAACTGAATATTTAGATATTATTCAACAAGGGATGTATGGTGATGAAAAATATTTTAAAAAATATTATATTAATTATATAATAAATATATTACAACAATTGTATATTGATGTATAATATTATATAATGTATAAAAAAATGATATCATATATAAAAATTATAATATAAATGAGCGAATTATTTTTACAAGATGATATCATAGATGCTTTTAAATCTAAAATTGATATAGATGATTATGATAAATTAAAAAGGGTATCTATAAAATATAAGAAATATTTTGATTTGAAGCCTATTATAGATTCAAAAAAATACGATGATATTATGATTATACAAGGATGTACGGTAGATATCCTCTTAAGTATCATTACAAGACATGTAATAGAAAAATATAATTATAAAGAGATTAAAGAAATAGCAGAACAAATCTTGAAAAATAAAGGTAAGTTTAGTTTGACATTAGATAATAAAGGGCATAGTATTTTGAAATATGTTATAAAACTTTATTATAGTTGCTATAACAATAATTACAACGGTATTATATTTTCGCTTTGGATTTTTCGCAATTTTTGTAATAAAAATTTAAATCTTACTAATATTGAATATTTTGTTAATCCTATCATATCATATATTGAAGATATCAATAGAGAAGATACCTTATCACTATTTAATATAGACGATGAATATAATGATATTGACAATAGCAAAATAGTTATATGTATAAATCTGAAAATATATTTATTAATTATTATGAAAAGATTAAATACAATAATACCAGAAAAATCACCAAAGAAACTTGATAATCAGACGATAGATATTATAAATAGAAGTTTGCAAGAAAATGTAATAGATTACATTGATTTTAACACAAATGCTCTTGGTTTCCCGAATTATTACATAAACTATGTAAAATATATTTGTAATAAAATAATGCTATGATGCGAATGCTAAAATAGGGGCAATATACAACTTTTATTTACACACACTATATTACAATATTGATAATGATCTGAAAAATCGGTGATAATTTCGGTACCGTTGGCAGTCAAATATGAAAACTTGTGAAACCCCTTTTGCTCTAAATAATTTATGACATCTATCATTTTCGTTTTATTATCTAAAAATGTCCCCCCATATTCAAATTGTACGACTTTTATATTTTCTATATAATCTCCAAACCCTTTGATAACATTCAATTCATATCCTTCAGTATCTATTTTCAGGAAATCTATATTTTTTATGTCATTATTGATTATATAATCCTTGCCAGTTTTAATATCCAATAAAATCTTATTGGCATCATCGCTAATATAACAGCTATTCGTTCTATCATAAAATGATTGATACTTGGGATAATAATAGGTCTGCTTGTTCTCTTCTCCCAGACCAAAGTTATTAAAGTATGCTTTCTTATTAACATTATTACCATTCTTATTTTTCTTTAATTCTTCTATAAATTCGCTTACCGGATCAAAGTAATGAACTTCTCCTGTAAAATTGACAAACTCGCTGTCCGTGCGACATCCTACATCAAATATACAATCTATCTTGTCTCTAATATTCATAAAAAATACATATTCGCCATTTGTTCTGGAATCGCAATTATTAAACATAATAACTATAACAACTTAGATAACTTAATAAATAATAATATAATTAATCATAACCATTTTTCGCACCAACAATGAGGGAGACCGCCCTATGGGGGAGACCGCCCCCAACGCGGTTTTCAAGGGAAGGCTATTGAGAGGCTATTGAGAGGCTATTGAGAGGCTCGCGAGCTATTTGTGATAGCGTTATGATGTCTTAAAAAGGGGCTGGAATATCTATATTTTTCATTTTTAAATTTGAGTACATCTCTTGATTTATTTTGTAATTTCTAAAAAACTTTTGAAATTTTTGAAAAAACAGAAAGATGTACTCAAATTTTAATTTTCAACTTTTAGATAAACCTGGTTTCTTTTTGAGACATCATAATGGTATTATAAATAGCTCAATAGCCTCTCAATAGCCTCTCAATACCGCGTTGGTGGCGGTCTCCCCCATAGGTCTCCCCTAACCCAAAGGGCTATTTTAGTGATACATAATATCTGTATTTCCATAGCTTCTTTTTATTTTTATTTATAAAGGTTCTATATTTAGTGTTCCATATTTCACACCAGCTATCCTTAGAATAATTACTCATATTTAATATGTAATTAGATGAAGATATATAGGGTCTGCGCATAGTTTTTCCTCCAGTTGAAAAGAATACCATATCATAGACATTCTGATACATTACCCATTCATAAGAATCGCAAGAGAACTCCATAAACCATCTAAAGCCCTCGCTCGGTTTTATATTGCAGAGATTCATATAATTTCCTATAACCATTAAGCGTTTAATATGATGCAAATAGCCTGTATCAAATGCTTCACGAATGCTGTCGTCTACTGGGATTATCCCTGTATTCCCAGAATACCATTCTTTCCCGAGCAATTTATTATTTCCAAAATAATTTCCAGAAAAATCTACATATAAATAGCATAAATGCTGATACTCGCGCCAGAATAATTGTCTTATAAAGCCTTCATAGCTATTCATAGGAATATCACGCGTTTTTCGCTCTCTTTCTAATATATCTATGATATCTCCGGGATTTATAAGGCCTATGTTTATTAAAGCAGACATTAGAGAATGGCATAGATGCCTATTATTCTTATCTATATAATCCTGGTAATTCCCGTAATTCTTCAGTTTATTTTTTATAAAATGTTCTAGCCATTTTATAGAATCGGTGTGTGTTATAGGATATATAAAACCATTTTCTTTACCTAAGATTCCGCAGTTATTTTTAAAATGCTTATCGACATATTTAGAGGCTTCATCAATATACTTAGATATATCTTTTCTCACAGCGACATCCACGTAAGGCTGAGATACGCATATAATATTCTTCGGCTTCTGTCTATTCAGTTTATCCTGAGATTTAATTTTTGGTATTATATTGAGCTCCTTCTTTGACCACATATAAAAGGCGTTAAAGAAAAACTTGCCAGTTTTCTCACGATATCTCTTGATATGTTCTCGTGTCAGTAATAAATTGGGTGTATCCTTATCATATATTATGGTGTTTCTTGGAAGCTTTAATATATCCAACTTATTTATTGGGTAATATAGAGTATATTGTTCGGTTTCCGCGAGTTTCTTACCAAACTCCACATATACCACAGAATACCCATTCTTTTTCATCAAATCATATTGATATCTCATAGTCGCGCGATGTAGCAACAACTTCTTTTTATTATAATTATAATCTGTAAAAAAATGAGGGCATTCCCATAATATATACTTGAAAGACTTATTAAAATACTTGATATCAAATAGCTGATTCGGCAGAATTAGAAAAATCATTTGCTTGTTATTCTTATTTTTATTCTTATAAATCTTCTATTATTCATTTATTTTTTTAATAATATATTGTCTATTTTAAGGGCGACGGCATCAACCGTATAATTATCATTATAATATTTCATATCCTTGTCTTCAAATATGGGGCGATTGATAAATTCCAGGTATTTTGCATCATCGTTATCCAATTCAATAATTTCATTCATTAATTTTTCATAAGACTCTACGCTTTCATCTTCAAGGAATAACATAGAGTTCCTATTAAATACCTTGTGTATATGCTTAGAACTCCAATATATAGGGATACTCCCGGCGATATAAGGATTTACTATCTTCTCTGTAGAATATGTCCCGAGCCTGTGATTTTCAAAGCATATAATAAACTTATAATTGCTTATGAATGCTCTGAACTCGTCGCTCCAATAATTGTGTCTTATGACATAATTGATGTTATTACAATATTTGCCGCCAGAATCTACCTTTTTATAGCTATTTAAAAGATGGAACATCTTATTGCGTGTATTACAGGCGTCGTTAGATACTATAAAACAACAGAACTTCTCGGGTATCTTTGTTATCTTCGGGCGATTGATTAACCTTTCCATAAAATTATTATTCTGTATATATACGGCATACAGGGGCAAATCTACGACATTTTTATGCGTTTCCGCAGAATACAAGAGGACATCGTACTTATCCGGATTAGATATATAAGGTTCTCCTGAATAAAATATCTTATATCTCCATATTTTTATATCAGCCAAAGTGGAGCCAAAGACGGATTCAAATAGCACATTGGCTATATTTAAATTATCAGTAATCTTAAAATTACGCATAAAAGTCTTAGAAAATATCTTTTCAAATATAGCAATAGTATTCGCATCCGTATTATTTATAAAACCATACCAAAACGCATTAACATATATATAATATTCCGTGTCCTTAGTGGGCTCCGCTTCCTTAACAATCTCCATAATGCCAATATGTATCTTAAATATACAATAATATAGCTGTGCTTATATATTTATAACATATATAAAAAATGATTACAGTTATAAAGATATAATATAACTATGAATACGAATCCCTACGTAACTCATTACATCAGCAATTCAATAACTGTCCCTAATGCGCCTACTAAATCAAAGGAAGCAAGGAATTTGCTATATGACAATTTCACACCTCCAGGAATTAAACTGGCTATCTGCAAAGTCTTGAACTTTGAAGACACTAAAAATGAAGATAAATAAAAATGTTATGATTATTATAATATTTTATAAAAATTGATTGCATATCATATTATATCTATTATCACATAGTCTAAATAAGACAATATGAATACTCGCTCCAAAACTTCATCTACCTTTGCGAAGACATATATTCCCAAAGAGTCGGCGCAAGTAATGGATATGCCCGCTGAACAATTGTGTCCTTGCGGTGGAGGACAGTCGTGTATTGTTGATAGAAGATGGGTCGGCGACTGGGTGCACGAAGATAATGTATTTACAAATACAGGATTGCCTATTAGAAAAAATTGCTTCACAAGCTTTACATCGGCACAAAAGAAGCAATTAGGCAAATATCAATAAATAATAATAAACTGTGATAAGTAATGTATGTGTGTGTGTGTATATATTTTTTATATTTTATCGTAAAAATTGATTGACATATTTTAAATATTATCTTATATGTAAGTAAAATATATAATGAGCAAGACTTTGTATCCTATTACTAAATATCCTGATATTGAAGATTTTGAAAATAACATATTTCGTATTGAATATGTTATGTTGGGAGACTATAATACTATTTCATCAAGAAATTATAATAGGGCAAATAACTATTTTAGAAATAATAATATTACTGGATTTAACAGGAAAAAATACAAGATTTCTTCGCATATCCCTATGATACACGATACATTAAGCTATTATCATTTAAATAAGAATATGAATGCAATTTTCAAAATTGGAAAATATGCTTCTATTGATACTACGGATTTGATGTTGATGAGACAGCTAATTGATAAAAAACAGAGATATGACACTTTACTATACAATCCCAATAAATACAGAAAGCCTATGGTGTCCTCTTACAGATTTGAATTATAATCAGCAATAAGCAATTATCATATAAAATATATATGCTATATAATTAGTAATTAATGCCAATTAACATAGAAGCCCTCTATGATGTTATGGAGAGTATTGATAAAAAATATATATTCACATACACACTCTATGATAAAAAAATAACTAAAAAATACTTTTCTATTTGGAAGAACTATCATGATGCGTCTTTTTAGGAAGCAATATATCTATAATTATCAATAATTCTAAAACATATTCTGTTGCATTTCTAATGTATCCGCATTTCTTCTTTAATACTCTAAACGCTTTTATATCTCTATATTTTATGTTATGTATACAAGGTATTAAATGATATGCGTGGTTAATATCAGCAACGAGCAGAATATAAAATATGTATTTAATTATATTCATAATTTGTTCTAAATTATATTACTATTTATAAAAATTGATTGTTTATATGTTTTATTTTTTTACCATCTAAGAGCCAAAGCATCTACAGATACACATTTGCATAATCAGCCAACAAGAAGCCAACAAGAAGCCAACAAGAAGCCATGTCTACCGGTCATAAGAACTTTGTTGTAGGCTTTCGTAATGATAGTGACAATGTTAATGCTATTATGAACGGTGGATATGGAAAGAATATTATGGATATTATGGTTGCTATCAATTCATCTGGTGATTATGAAGATGCTAAGAAACAGAAGATCCCTTGTATCCAGAACTATATCTATAAAAATATGCAGTATATTGATTTCTTAATCTATTTGTACGGACATTCTCTTGTTATGGAGGACTATATAAATAGATTTGGGCCCATTCAATATTCGCCGATTCTTGAGGTAGATTTTGCCACGATAATCATAGATAATATCATTGTCATATACGAGGCTCGTGAGTTTCCCGTAAATACACCAATATCCCTTGTTGATTCCTCAATTCAGTACGATTCGCAAGATATAGAATCCGACGATGCAAGCGTTGCAGATGAAAAGCATAATAACTATGATAGTTATTTGGACGACGAAGAAGAGTTGTCTACATCACAGCTAATTAGTAAATATGATAATATTCTAATGGACGATGATATCTTGAAGATTCTATCTGATAATTAAAAGTAAGGGTATATATAATTTATTATGTAAATATATATTTTTTATTTTTTTACTAAGTATAATAGAATATGAAAAATCCTCCGAAAAAGCAAAATAAACTTGTGTTGAATAATATTGAAGAGCTATTGATTAGAGAGTATTATTTGAAATATTTGCCGAATAATGGAGAGCCTTTCAATAAGCCCAATACTATATATGACAAAGAAATTCTTAATTATAGCAAAATAATTCGCTTGTTACGTTAGTTACGTTAGTTACATTAGTTGAGATATTTGCCAGCAATCATATTCTTTATACTATCTATATCTTTTTTGATGGTCTCATTTTCTTTTTTTAATTCTTTGATTTGTCCGGTTAATTCTTTGATAGCCTCTACAAATATGGGACCTAATCTCTCATAGCATATTGTAAGATATGATTTTCCTGATTTTGAAGTAATGTTTCCGTTATCATCTCTTGTCATATCAAACGGTGCTATTTTAACAATTTCGGGAAGTACGCTTTGAACCTCTTGAGCACTGAGACCTATTTGTTTTTCATTTTCAAATCCAACTTTTAATGCTTCTTCGTTTGGATGATAGTAGTAGCCGTTAAGATTACTTATAATATCCAGAGAATTACTGATATTAGAGGTAAATATTTTCAACCGCTTGTCAGAATAACCTGATGTTATTCTGCCAGTCGCTATGATATTTCCCATAATATGTAGCTTTTCTAAGGGAAGTATTGGTGGCGTTGAAGATTCATTGAAAACGCCCACACCCATATTTCCATCGTTTGTTATAATTGTGCGAATCTGATTGCTTTTAGCTATTTTTAATAAACTCCCTGCGCCATTCTGATTAATCTTAAATATAGCTTCTGTTCCTGCATTTCTTGTTCCTTCAATTTGCAAAGCTTGTAAAACTACATTATCTAAATCTCCAATATCAAATGTACCACCAGCTATCTCTATGCCTTCATTAAAAATAACCTTTTGAAAAAATTTGAAATTATTATTATTTTCAAGAGTACCATTATTGAGTGCCCCTATCTGATATTCAAGAACATTACCTCCTATGTTTTCTAAAGAGAAGCACCTGTTTTTATTTCCACAAAAGAGTTTGTCTATATTATCCAAAGTAAAATTATTTATTCGCTGTGATATTATATTTGAATTATATTCGTCCATATTAACGCCATTTATTTTATAGACTCCATCTATAATATTGATATCTCCATTAACTATCAAGCGATTTGAACTATCCTCTGGCAAAATACCTATGCCTACACAGTGACTATCTGTAATTGTTTGAGGGGGATAAAATATATAATCATCAACTTGTCCCCATCGCGACACTGTACCGCTGTTATTTTCAAATGTTAGCTCATTATTATTGTTTAATTTGAATTGAGTACTTAATTTAAGTACTCCCAACGTATTGGAGGTTGCAATTGGATAATCTCCTAAAACATCATAAGTTAGCGGCTGCCCGCCAATTAACAAATTGCTATGCGAAGGTAGTTTGATATTTCCATTAATCTCAAACGCATTCTCAATATTATCCCATTTTAAATCACCACTTTGAGCAATAGTAGTTCTATCAATATCGTTGTTATTATTTAAGTTAGCTAATAAAACTCCGCCCTTTATATCAAATCTCTTGAGACCAGTGCCTCCTCTCGTAACACCCAGTACACCCTGAGTAATACTAGAAGCATCTATGCTCTTCAATTTAGAACCGTTTCCTTCAAAAAACAGAGTTTTTAACACATTATCTTCAAATATAAGATTCTCGGATTGCCTTATTTTATTATTGTCTCCGTATATCAACTGATTCGGTATAATATTCGGCACCCCCGTACCTCCTTGTAAGACATTCAAAACGCCCGCATTAATATTAGAGGCATTTATATTATATATATTGCTTCCAGTTCCTATTAGCTCGCGAGCATTTATAATTCCAGCAACATCAAGAGCTGACCTGGGTATCGTCGTGCCTATCCCGAGATTTCCTCGTAATAATGTTGTTCCGTATATATCTAAGACATTATTTGCAGAGGCACTTGCGCTATCTTTGAAATTAATTTGTAAAAAATTGCTCGTATTCATAACATTTCCGAGAATATTTGAAGATATAAGAATGCCGTTGTTTAAAATGTCTCCATTTATATCTAATTTTTTCTTAGGATTTCCATTATTAATACCCACATTACCATTTTCTTTTATAGTAAAATAATCCGAATATAATAATGAATTATATGTAGTATTGCCAGAACTGTTTAATATTTTATAATCATTTCCACTTAATCCAATATTCCATACCATTATTTAATATATATATTATTTGTTCTCTTATTATTTTTAAATAATATAAATAATACAATTACTATAATTACTACAATTACTATAATAAGATATAATATAGATATATTATAGATATTGGAGCTGATATTATGAAGGATAAGTGCGATAATGTTATTACATTAAAACAGTATGGCCCGACTTGTTGGTTCAATAGTATTCTAATGGCCGTATTGTATAGCGATGAAAGTCGCAAACTTCTCTTAAAAAAATCTAAGAAATGGAATAACAAAATCCTAATATTCAAAACCCTGAAACATATTCTTGAAAAAAAGTATTTTCGTTCAAGTAATATTTATAATGATTACGAATATTTTGATAAAATAAGACCAGAATACATATTAGAAAAGCTGTATAAATATAATAAAAAGAAGTTCTCGTTTAATCCTAAAATTAAAAAGGGAGGTTATGCTCCTGCTCTGTATATAAGGAAAATCTATAAATTATTAGGTGCCAAAGTATTATTTTTGGATTATAAAGATGATTTACTGTATTACTCAAAATATAATAATACGACTGTTAATGCTGCTGTTAAAAAGGGGCCTATAATAGAGTTCGTTGTAAAGTTCGTTTCCAAGGAAAAGGTTTTAGAGAAGTTTGAAAATCCCGATGTTATTATTATTAATTTTGCGAAATCTATCGTGGATAGTATACCAGGATATTACAAAGTTCCCACTGATTCACCCTTTTATAATATAGTTTCTTTTAATGACAAAGTTGCCATCAAGGGAATGAACTATATCCAAGATTCCGTTATATTATCAAATTGGAATCGCACAGAAATTGGAGGACATTCAATAGCCGGTATTAAATGCAGGGATAATAAATATGTATATAACGGATGGACACGTGGAACGATTGATATACATTTGCAGAATGTTAATTTTACTAAAGAAGATTATGATAAAGAAAGGCTGTGGGTAGCTGAAGTAATTAATAAACGAGTTGTCTATGTCAATATTAAAACTAAAATTATTTTTGATAAATTGCCAGTTGGCGGTATATTAGTTTCTGATAATATACATATCCCTTGTGAATTAATGAAATACGATTGGAATGTTAGGAAAAATAGCGAGTTTTGTATAAATAAAAAAAAATGTCTTTTAGATACTCACTCTAATAAAAGTATTAAGGAAATTATCAATAAAGATAAAAACGAGCTATGTTTTTCATTTAATAAAGGCCCGCGACTCCTTATATATGTTAGAAAGAATAGCGAGAATAGCGCAGGTGTCTCTGGTAAGGATAAGGGCGAGAAGGAATGTCCCGAAGGCAAAGTGCTTAATCCTCTTACAAATAGATGCATCAATATTAAATCTATAAATAAATTGGCTAAAAATACTCTTAGCAAAATTGACAAAAAATGCCCGGAAGGTAAAGTTTTGAACCCCAAAACAGGGCGCTGTATTAAGAAGGAGAACTTTTTGAAGGCCAATATGCCTCCTGGAGTTAAACCGGAACCCAAGAAATGTCCCGAGGGTAAAGTGTTGAATCCCAAAACGGGGCGCTGTATTAAGACTGATAACTTTTTGAAGGCCAATATCAAGACCAAGACCAAGACCAATATGCCTCCTGGAGTTAAACCGGAACCCAAGAAATGTCCCGAGGGTAAAGTGCTGAATCCCAAAACAGGTCGCTGTATTAAGACTGAGAACTTTTTGAAGGCCGCGAGAAAGGCAAAAGCGGTATATTAGGTAGAAGATATAAGAGTTATTTATATAATTAGTTATATTTAGATATGAAAATACTCAATTTAGTGTTGTATAGTGATAATGACGAAATCTATGTGCAGATGTATCAAGCTTTATCAGGATATTATAAGGGGTTTAGTGATGTCTCCACATATTTTTATAAATACAATGAGAATATCTCTGGTAATATTGAGATAACCGGCGATATAATAAATATCAAGGGAAGAGAGAGCTATACACCAGGCATATTAAATAAGACGATTGATGCCTTTATGCTATTCAAAAATAATGGCGAATATGAAAAGTACGATTATATTATCCGGAGCAATATAAGCTCTATTGTTAATTTTAGATTATTATCAGAACAGTTAGAATTGAATCCTGTAGAATATTATGGAAGTACTAACATAGGTAATATAACTTTAGATAATACTAATATACCCTTTGCATCCGGGACTAATATTATAATGTCCAAGAAGGGCTATATGACTTTGGTTGATAATATTAATTTATTGAATAGAGCTTATATTGATGATATTAGTATAGCAGTATTTTTTCATAAATTAAATATAAAAATTACAAATGTAGGTAAAGCTGGAGAGAGTGGTTTTGTGTTTGTTCCTATGATAAATAATAATTTGGAATATGAAAAATTAGTCAGTCATAATTATTTAGTATATCGCAATAAAAGTGAGAATAATAGGCAATACGATGTTATTAATATGAAAAACATTATAAAATATCTCACATAACATCTCTAAATCGCAAGAGATACTAGCAGTTATATGAATAAAGGTATGTTAAGTAATATTTACTATTATCTATTTCCTTTAGTTTTTCTACATTTAGCGAGTATTTATTGGCATTACAAAAGCCTAATATATTTTCAAATAATAGCGTGTCATCTTCAAGATTATTATTGGGATTGGCGAAAATGTTTAACATTTTGAAGCGACCATTCGCGACCTTTCTCAATAAACAAATATAATTTACATCAGAATCCTTGCTATTATATACTCCAACGACTATATTAGGAGCCGAGAATCTATTCTTATTTAGCCATATGGTATCACTAATTATTTTTTCCTGATATTCCTTGTTATCCTTAGACCATTTATAAAAGGTACTGTATACATTATTATAATTTAATATACAAACGTTGCCATTATTATAATTGCCAAATTTAGATATACTATGAGGACCAATATTTATAGGATAGGAATATATAAATGATGTATTTAAGATATTTACAAAGGCCAAATAGATGCCAATTAAATACCCCTTCATATATTTTATTTATTATTATATAATACTTATATATAATTATTTTTATCACGACTTCAGTCAAGTCGTAATAATTCTATGATTATAATTATTGAAAAAGGCTTTTTATATAGTTATAGGGTCTAAGGAAATATAATAATATATAATAATATAATATAATATAATATAATATAATATATATATCTATGATTTCTTCATATAGATTAGGGGATTTAGTTTTATTACATTTGAGTGAGTGGGAAAAAAATGAGATTCTCAGCGACTATCCTCAATCAATTGGTAGTAAATATATTATTAAAAAAAGGGAACATTGCGATGTCGGAAATATTGATTTGATAACGCAAATTGTTATGGATAATATTGAAAAATATAGTCATTTATTGCCTAAAAATATTACTGAAAGTACTGTGATACATTTAAGATTGGGGGATGTTATAGCTGGAAATGAATGGCACGAAAAATGTAAACGTCCTTTAAAAACTGACTATCTTAAATCATTAGTAGCCGAAGATATGAACCCCAAATATGTTATTGGAAAATGTTTTTTTGCTAAAACAAGTTCAAAAAATTATGAAGAATGCATTTCTGCATCTAATGAATATTTAAATAATGTAATTACTGAATTGCGGGCAGAATATTTTGACTCAGGAAATGCAGATATAGATTTATATTGTGCTGTTAAATCAAAAATATTTATACAAGGTAAAGGATATTTCAGTAAGTTAATAGTTGAAATAAGAAAAAGGCTTAATTTATATTGTATAGAAACTGCAGTTCATGATTAAAAATAAAAGATAAGTTCATGAGACATCGGAATATCATTTCTCTTTGCGCATTTTAGATATCAAGGATATGGGCTTAAAGATTATATGATATTAATATAATAAATATGAAGATAGCCGTAAGGCAAACTTGTTATATATCTATTGAAAATAATGATAATATTGGGTATCAGCTATTTAATATAGCATATCTGATTAATATTTTAAATAAATCTGCGAGCAATCATATTAAAAGAAAGATTGTATTTAGGAAAGGCAATCCTATCTATAGTGATTCTATATTCAAGGGGCTTTTTACTGTATTAGAAGATGATAAATACGACAATCTGGGATTTGAGAAAATGTCAATAAATGATATTGATACAGATATTGAAAGTTTGTGTAGTTCTACTAAAAATATTGAGATATACAATACATCAGCTGATACCAGAAATCCCGTTGTGTCATTCAAATATATTGACGAACCTATTAAAAGAAGAATATTGGAACTCGTTTATTCCAATGAAGATTTAATGTATTCAGCTTATTATATGTATCGTGGTATTCTTGCGTTTTTTGGAGAGAATACTAGCGATGATGACATAGCAGCTCTACATATCTTGAAAGCCAATAGCAAGGACTACAATTATTACTATAATGCGCTTTCTATTATGAATGATTTAAAGATTAAAAATATTGCTGTTATAACGGATGATATAGAGTGGGCAAAAACAATTCTAAATAATATTAACGATACTTCTACATATACGCTTTATTATGTTAGTAATGCCGAAAAAAATAATTACGAAACTCGCTTTATTCTAATGTCTATGTTTAAAAATCTCATAGTTTCCAATAATGCGTCTGATATGGATAGTATGTGGGCGTCTTACATCAGTTATTACGACAATAAAAAGGTTATTACAGCTGATAAAAATATTATACATAAATATATAACAGATATACTATAAAAAGAAAATATGATTACAGGAGATTTATACTTTACATTTATAAAAATACCAAGCAATTACAAGTGCCTATTAGTATGTAAAAGTTGGCACAAAAACATCATAGGGGATATAAAGAAAAGAAAGATAGAGTTTTATGATATGCAATTGTATAACGCTATAAATAACAAACATATATTTTTGCTATATAGAGCGTACGACAAAGTATTATTACAGGCTTATGACAACGTTATAATAAATATAATGAAAATCATAATAAAAGATGCTGATATCAGGGATAAAATTATGGAAAAGTTTATAGAAAATTATAAACAGCTTAGTATTATTATATCAATATTCCATAATTACAATACAACGGCTATTGTGGCGAATGCTGCGAATGCTGCGAATGCTGCGAACGCTGCGACCATAGCAACACAGAATATAAAATATACAAGCGATGATGATAATATTGAAAAGTATATAGCAGACGAATATGCTAATATACTCAGCAAATATTATAATTACAACATTATATTGACATAATTATGCAAAAACTAACATTTAATATTAACAGTCATTACGGGACTTAGGAACCCGTTGTCTTTGAATATTATTCTATAATGGAAATGTCTCTCTAATATCTTATTAAATACTTTTTTAACCTTATATTTATCCGGACAATATATGCGAACATCAGCCTTCCCGTGCTTTACAACAGATACACCGACATTATTAAAGCTTTTATAAGCTTCAAAAGGGTCTTCAATTATTTTTGAACTATCTGTGCTATTTGCAGCCCAATAGATTATTTTTGTCCCGTCTTCGTATTCACTCATATCTATGGTGTAATTAAGATTTGCCCCAGAAGGATATTTCGCTTCGCACAGTAGCGTATTGGGTAAATAGGTTAATCCTAAAAATGGCAAAAATGTCTCCTTCTTCAACGATAAAAATATGATTATTGCTATTATTATTATTGATATTATGCGAATAAATATATTGTAATCATCATTAAATAGTATATATATACTCGTCGTTAATGCATAAAGCATTAATGTAAAAATAATAGCCATATGTATATATATTTCGGTCTTAAATAGATTATTCATATTTTTTAGAAATCTATTATATAAAAAGAATATTATTATCTATTGGCTTGCTTAGCTCATATAGATACTATCTGCGACTCCCATATTAATGCATTCTTCTGCATTAAATTGCAGGTCTTTAATGAGAAGGTCTTTCAACATTTTCTTATTAATGTTGGTTTTTGTAAGATAAAACCTATTAATATGTTCCTGAATCTTGATGCAGTTTTTATAAGTATCGTCAATATATGCCAATTTACCCCAGCATCCTGAGCGCAATTCGTGAATCAATACATAAGAGTTTTTACAAACGAACCGCTTTTTACCGTGGATACTAATTAGCGTGCCTGCCGAAGAAACACTACCGTCAATTACAGTATTTACAGGGATACGCGAAGATTCCATACAATCAATAATAGAAAATGCCGAAGAAATACATCCGCCGTCCGTGGTAATATGCAAGAACATCTCGTTCTTAATATTCTTCTCTACCTCTTCCATTTTAAGCTCGCTTTCAAGCAATCTAATATTTTTACATAGATTGAATGCCGTTTTCTTTGTAATATCTCCCGTAAAATATATGTGATTATAATTGACATATATATAATCTCCGCCGTTGGCGCCGCTTCCGCCTTCATCCTCAGAATCATCGTTATTGTATGTGCGCGAGAACGCCCCGCGCTTCCTCTTCTTGGCATTTGGTTTCTTGAAAAAATCCATTATTTGATTATGTGGGGTTATTTATGAAATGCGATATTATATATTATAGGCGCCTAAATCTTATATCATATTACTTGGTGCTTTTCATAAATATTTGAGACCGTAATATGTGAGCAAGGCCTGTAAAACTGAAAAGACGCTCATAATAAATATTATTTTTATGATATCATTGGTATCTGGCATCTCTATATTTATGGAAGGCGTATCCTTGGTATCTATATTTCTTCCTATACTGAAATGAATAATATTCTCAATCATATTGAGAAACAAAAAGACAATAATAGATATCAGTATAAGATTGTTATGGATATGTATTTTCATCCTTTTTTGCTATATGCAGATATAAATATATTTAAGATATATAAGGAGGTTTTTTATTTCTATTTATTATAGATATAGCAATGGAATTATTTCAATATTTAATAGTAATATTAATAATTTCTTTAATAATTCTAATAGTATATTTTAATGATAAGATAAAAACTGCGTTTTTTGATTATTATATGGAGCCTTTTGCAGTTGCTTCTGGAACAACAGGAGAGAAAATAGGGTTAAAATGGCTATATCTTGGCAATTCTGAACCTAATGGGGACAAAATAAATAACGAAAAGCTTTATATATTATTAAATTATAAATGGGTATCTCCTATAATAATTAATATAGACGAATTGGATTCGTTGGGTATCAAGAATCTTACATATGACAGCTATATCAATGTAGATGATAGATATTTTAAGCCTTACAATGTTGCAAAAGACAATACAGATATCGGGCTGATGTGGAGAGATTTAGGAATTAATACTGAAAAATATGTAAAAGGTTCTTATAAAGAGGTAAAGAATGACAAGATAAAAAAGGCTATTGAGGTGAAAGCCAAAAACAACTTACACGAAACAATAGATGGTGAAAAGATTATCGTATTTACACAGAAAGAATATGACAATATTAAAAATGCCACTCCGCTCACCTATGATTCTTATATATTAATAAGCAATGACTATGGAGAAGCCGATGGCGACAAAGGCGCAACAGGAGAAAAACGCATATATCAGCCATATTATAAACATAAGATTGTTAAGACTGATGAGATATTTTCAGATATAAATATAGACAAGATACTTAATAAAGGTTTTGACAATTCTTTTTTAAAATCAACGGCGATAAAGACACATAATATGAAAAACGACGACTATTTTAATACAGAAATATATAATAATAAGGGTGTCTCAAATAACGAGCTACATTTTAATACAGAGTCTTTTAATTACAGACAGAGCAATGATAATAGCTATAAATCTATATTGGATCCCATAGATGATAATTATATGCCTTCAGTTTCTCAAACAAAGAATTTTAATAATGACCCGAAATATATGTCAGAGAAAACTATAAATCAGTTTGTAATTATTGATATTTATAAGAATATATTAGGGCGACAACCGAAGCCCAAAGAAATTATAGTAAATCTTCAAGAGTTTTATGAAAAGAATAGCGATGAAGAAAAACTTAAATTAAAGCTGTACAATTCTACGGAATACAAGATGATTGTTAAGATGCAGTCAAATGATACAGACCCTACATTGGTTTCCAAAATATCTGAAAAAAACATAATTGATATGTTAAAAACTGTCTATAAAAATCATTTCAATAAAATGCCCCACAATAAGATGACAATCCCTCTCAAACAATGCTATATACATCTCCAGTTCAACGACTATTTATTTAAAGCAATGCTGATGCACGATAATTACCCGAGCTTTGAAAGGGACATTTTAAGAGAGTATATAATTAACGACGAAAAACTATTAGAAATATTTGATAATAACTTTGTATTATATGAATTGCGTTTAATTGCCAACGAACTCAAGCGAAGAGAGATGTTAAAACGCGAGGCATTATCAACACCCGTAGCTCTTACTACGGATGCTGCTAAGAATAGCGCAGAATCCTCTAATAGTGCAGATACTAACTTAAACTCCCAAAAGCACATTGCAGATATTATGAAAAATAGCGAGCCTGTATTTAATATCAATATAACTCTTCAAGATAAAAATGTATCAAAGCCTTATGGCCCCGGCTCGGGTTCTGGCGAGACAAACGCAAGGATAACTACTAATAATTCTCTTGACCCTCGCAATAACGCTAGAGCAGCTGCCGCCTTTAATCCAGCAGACCCCACTGTTTCTTTGAATATCCCTAATTCGCGAAGAGTGGCCTCCTCAAGCTCAAACATTTTAACCACTGGAACCACTGGAACCGCCGGCTCATCTAATTATTATTTATCAGGGATTAATACACGAATTGCCGGTGGCTCTGGAGCTGGTGGCTCTAACATAAATGCACCGGTATATTCTACTGATGATCTTTATAATAGTATAGAGGGAGATAGAGTGATTGAATACACCGATGGTGACGAGATGGAATATACGCAAATAATGCCCGATAGAATCTATGATCCTATTAATTATAAGCAACAATATAGAGGAGATTCTGCGTATAGGCCGAATGTATGTTCGTATGGTACAAAACAGATAGTAAATCCTATATATTTAAGCGCAGAAGGGACAGATTTACGAGAGGCTATTGAGAATACTCAAGTGGGAAGTATAATGCCAAAGTTTGCATATAGAGAATATGAAGATGTAAAATAAAATATTTATTATATATAGAAATATAGAAAAATATTAAGATAAGATGCAGATATTAGTAGATGGCGGAAGCACTAAGGTTTATACCGGACCTAAAAAGGGAAAATTTTATATTAATAAACACGGTAAAAAGGTTTATTTGAATCGCGCGATGTTAAATGACGAGGTTCCATACAAAAATAAGAAGCCGGCAGCGAAAGCTAAGAAACCCGCTAAAGCTAAGAAAATGGCGGAGGCTTCTGTAATTATGAATGAATAAATTATTTTTAATATATTTATTAAAATAGATTATGTCGTCTATAACTATTAATAAAATTATTAAGGATATTGAAATAAAAAAGCTGAGAGAATTATATACAGAATATAACAGCGTTATTAAGCTTATTTCTAAGTTTATTATAAAGAAAAATCTCATACTTTATGGCGGTCTGGTAATTAACTTGATATTGCCCAAGAAATATAGGTTTTATAAAGAATATACTATAAATGATTATGATTGTTTTTCTAAAAATCCCGTAGAAGATGCTTATGAACTCGCTAAGTTAATTAAGAAAGCTGGATATAAATATATCAAAATCAAGAGGGCAATTCACCAAAATACCTACAAGATATCTGTATATGGTAAGCAATTCTTTGATATCACATTTTTAGAACCTACAATTTTTGATATTTTATCTAATCATATAAAGAATAATAAGGGCTCTCTAAAATATTACAAGGATAAGTATAAAATTATACCTATAGAAATGATTAAAGAGAATCTGTATTTTGAATTAGCAAGACCGCTACAATCAGGCTTTAGATGGGAAAAGCTATATAATCGTATTGAACTCGTTAATAAGTTTTATCCTACTGAAAACAGTAAGGAGGTATTGAAATGTATTCCTATAAAAAAGGAGTACTCTGAAATTGTTAAAAAGATACTAGAATATGTGAAAGATAAAAAGATGCCTATTATAGATAGCTATTCTATCAAGATTTATAATAACTGTTCCTTCTGTTGCTATCGTTTAACAGAGAACTCTATATATATCACAATATTGGTTAAGAATATTATAGAGGTCTATAAAGATATAAGGGATTTATTAAATATGAGTGATAGCAAATATGATATCAAGGTTATTAAAAAAGGTGTAAATAATTATAATAAATATAGAGAATATGATATAACTATAATAAATAAGGATACTAAACAGGCCTTCAATATAATAAGAATTATTGAAATAAAGGACCAGTGCTTTTCAACTACTGTTAAAAACAATTTTACATTAGGAAGTATAGACACTTGTCTATATTTCTTATACTATAATTATATCAAAAATAAGATATATTACAACAATAATGTTGCGGCATCTGAGAACATCTACTATATTAATCAGTATGAAAACAATATAATAGGTGGTAAAATAAAAGAAAATCTCAATGAAAGACTTATGAAAAACTGCTATGGCGATATTGATTATGAACACGAATTAAAAAATATCTGGAACAAAAGATTGACCCTTGACTATCTCTAAAATCTCCCGACAATTCCCGTAATAGCGCAGAATAATGCTACTCTAATCGTCTTTATTTTTATCATATATTATGTTTTGAATAGTATTTATAATACTCGCATCAATCTCTTTATCTAATCCATCTTCATCGGTATCTACGGTATCTGCTGAACTGCTCCCTGAATCTTCAATGAAATACTTAGCTGCTGTCGCAGCCACAGAAGATACCGCAGATACCCCCATATTGTAATATTCGTCCTTATCTTTTATAGTCCCGACTAGTCCGTTGGATCCTACAGATCCTACAGATCCTACATGTCCTGTTGGTAGATGTGTGTAATCATTATCAATTCTGCTTTTTTTATTACGACGCTCATATGGGTCTTTGTCAAGATCGCTATTGCTACTTGTATTTTCTCTATCATTTTTCATATCTGTTTTGTCATTTACTCCAGTTTCATTTGTATTTCTATCAGACTCCGTCTCTGTATCTGTTCCTGTCTCAGGTCCTAAGGTGCTTTCATCGTTGCTTTCGTAAATACAGTAATCAATTAATATAATATCTCTTTCTTTATCAAGAATAATCTTGTCGCTTTTGTCAAGACTGTCAATAAATTCAATCATTCTAATCTTTTTAACCTTTTTCATATTCAATGTATCGTTGTCAATAAGAAGTTTAATAGCCTGGCTTTGAAGGCTAATAATAACATCGTCATAATATGGCAATACACAGTTTAAACATAGATAAAATGATGCGAGGAAGTTATAATAAATCGTTTTATAATTATTAATTACATTCAATCTCATCATCTGTACAAGTAAATATATTATATTCAATTATCCATATATATTTTTTTTGATAGTGTAGGCACATATTGTCATATTGAAGGATTCTTCATTTAAATAATCGCCGAACTTCAATATATTAAAATCCTTATCCCTTATTGTTATTGTAAATCTATTACAAGATGTTTCTGGAGGATTTAATATATATACTGTTGGATCCGTCCAATTGGAACTTGCAAGCGAATAGTAGTTTTTAATCTTGTATAATATCAAGCTTGATTCGGTAGTCCCACTGTAATTGAGAGTATCAAAAAACTTGACAGTATTATAATTAACCACGCTATTACACGGGTCGTATTTGGCAATATAAGAATGAACCCTGTCATAATTATTTAATTCAACATAGAATGTGCTGTTATATGTTATTCGTCTTACGGGTTTAAAATATAATATGGCCGTTATAAAATATATAGTTTTAGGAATATAATAATATTTTTCAACATCATCTATAGGAATGCTAATATAATTACCGGATACCAAATTAGCCGTAGTTATAGTCCGTAGCTGTTCCTTTGTAATCTCTATTTTTGTTGTATCGCTCGCGTTAATAAAGGTGTTCCTTAGTTTATTCCCAATATCAAGTGTATTCCCAATATCAAGTGTTTTTATTAGAGTTGCACCTGGGGCTGTAGATTTTTCCCAATATACGCCTGGGATTAATTTGACAAAATTGGTTATCGCTGGCGCCGAATTGCCTACTATATAGCTATTATATTCTGCTCTTGTCAGGTTTAATATCGTGTCGTTCGCGCAATATTTTTCTAATAGTTTGGCATTTAAATTGGGATTAGAATACATAGTCTTATCATTAGGTTGTGTAAAACCTATATTACTCCACATTAGACCTGGAACTAATTCTACGTAATCGGTTGCAAGTATTATATGGTCATTAGTATTAACTCCTTGTAAATTAAAATCAGTATATTGAGATGGTGTTATTTCGGTATTAGCATAATCAAGAAATGTGGTTAGTGCTGTATTTGTTATTTTGTCTCCCGTAGTAGGCGCTGTAGTCCCCGCATATTCCCATTTTAAACCGAGCTTTCCGTTCAATACAAGCGAGCTCTCTATTATTTTGACACTTGTCAAATTCTTTATTTTTTCGTCAAATTTAATATTAAAGCTGAACTCGTTTTTATTGGGAAATATAGCATTCCTTGAATCTAAATATATAATCTGTTTATCATAATCCGAAGTATTATTTAAATCTACTATCATACTTTATAATAATAACGAAGAAGCCTTTATAATATATTATTATTTTATTTTTACAATTACAATCACTCTATACGATTATCTTTCTCTAATAAATATTGCTATTATGCTAATATAAAAATATATAAAGATTTTACATATAATATATGTATAAGAAAAAAGAATAACAGGTATAATGACAGATTGCAAAGATATTGCCGCGGGTTTTGATATTGGTACTACTACTAGTTGTGCTGCTATCTGGATTAACGACAGGGTTGAAATTATCCCAGATACTCAAACCGGCTCTCGCATCATCCCATCATATGTATCATTTAGTGATGAAGAGAAACTAGTAGGCGATGCGGCAAAAAATCAATCAACTATGAATCCCAAGAATACTGTATATGACACTAAGCGCCTTATTGGTAGGAAGTTTAATGACAGCGTGGTTCAAGAGGATATTAAACTTTGGTCTTTTAATGTAACAGGCGATGCTAATAACAAGCCTTTGATTAATGTTAAATATAAGAAAGAAGATAAGAGCTTTCACCCTGAGGAGATTTCGGCTATGGTAATTCAGCGCCTCAAGGAAACTACCGAATCATTCTTGGGTCATCCTTTGAAAAAGGTTGTTATTACTGTTCCGGCATATTTCAATGATTCACAAAGGCAGGCAACAAAGGATGCAGGGGCTATTGCCGGCCTTGAAGTTCTTCGCATTATCAATGAGCCTACTGCTGCGGCTATTGCCTATGGGTTGGATAAGACGGATGATAAAAAAGAGCGCAATATCCTCGTGTTTGATTGTGGTGGTGGTACTCACGATGTCTCTATTCTAACACTTGACGGTGGTATTTTTGAGGTAAAAGCAACTGGTGGTGATACTCATCTCGGTGGCTCTGATATTGATAATATTATCGTAGATTATCTATGTGATGAAATCAATAAGAAGCATAAGAAGAATGTGCGCGAAAATGCTCGTGCTCTCAAGCGTCTCAATATTGCGGCGGAAAAAGCCAAAAAGAACTTGTCTTCGGCTACTACAACTACAATTGAGGTAGATTCTCTAATTGATGGTGTTGATTATAATACTACTCTCACGCGCGCCAAGTTTGAATCGCTCGCTGACAAAGTTTTCCAACGAACACTTGAGCCACTAGACCGTCTTCTAAAAGATGCCAAGATGAGCAAGGGAGATATTGATGAGATTGTATTGGTTGGCGGTACTACACGTATTCCTCGCGTCCAAGAGCTGTTGTCTGGATATTTCCATGGAAAGCAATTGAATAAATCTCTCAATCCGGATGAAGCAATTGCCTATGGCGCTGCGGTTCAAGCGTCTATCCTAACAGGTCAAGGGAATAGCAAGACGAATGAGTTGCTTCTTCTGGATGTAGCTCCTCTTTCACTCGGTATTGAGACTGCAGGCGGTGTTATGACAAAGATTATTGAGCGCAATACTACTATCCCTACTAAGAAATCTCAGGTGTTTTCTACATATTCTGATAATCAGCCGGGCGTTGATATCAAGATTTATGAGGGTGAGCGTGGATTTACTAAGGACAACAATCTGCTAGGCAGTTTCCATCTTGATGGTATTCCACCTATGCCTCGCGGACAAGCGCAAATTGAGGTATCCTTTGATGTTGATGCAAATGGTATTATGAATATCACAGCTGAAGAGAAATCTACTAAGAAAACTAATAATATTACTATTACAAATGATAAGGGGAGATTGTCAAAAGAGCAGATCGATGAGATGATTAAGAAGGCTGAGGAATATAAGAACGAGGATAATAAGCAAAAGGAGCTTATTGAGACAAAGAATGGCCTAGAAAATTATCTATATAACCTACGAAACTCTATGACTAAGCGTGCGGATTCGCCTCCAATCTTGGACGAGATTAAGAAAGAGCTTGACCCTATTATTGACGAAGGCCTCAAGTGGTTTGAAGAAAACAAGAGTTCTGATGTTGAAGTCTATAAAAACAAACAAAAGGAGCTTGAAGAGAAGGTCAATCCTCTAATGCAGAAGCTATATAGCCAAGGAGCTCCGCCTGGTGGTATGCCTGGTGGTATGCCCGGTGGTATGCCCGGTGGTATGCCTGGCTTTGATGAGAATGACGAGGAAGAAGATACAGATGAAGACGGTGAAGCCGAAAAAGTTGAAGAAACAGCTACTGATAAAAAAAATGTGACAGTTGACGAGGTTGATTAGGTTTGCAAAGAATATATCTATGATATCATAGATGTCTATTATGATGATCTCATAGAAGATGAGTTTATAAACATCATTATTACAGATACGATTATTATTAAAAATGCAATAAGCAAGTAGCAAGCTAATACTATGTTATAAATCCAATAAACTTCTCTTACTATATCCTCGCTACATACACAATTTATTTCTTTTAATTTATTGATAAATATTATAACAATAACAATATTAACAATCGTAAATATGCTGAAAACTACTCTCATATTTCTGTAAATATTATATAATGTATTATTAGCCAAATCTAATATAGATGTATTTGAAGTTAATAGATATAAACTCATTAAAATATCTATGCATATGAATGGGATAAATACATATAAATAATATTTAATATATGTGCGCATATAGCTTTCACTGCAAGCGCAATTTATAGTATCTAATTTATGAATCCATAATATGGCATAGACATTTATAACTAATATTACGATGCCTATGATTACATTTAAAATCAGAAAATTTCTAATAGTATTTCCCGCGCTCTTCACAATTAGTTCTCTATTATTAAATGCTTCGGTTAAAGGCGATTTAATCATTTTTAATTCCTCTGCATTATTAGAGCCTCTGGAGCCTTTATTTGAGCTTTTTTTGTTTCTTTTATTTGTATTTGATTTAGTTTTAGTTTTGGATTTTGATTCTTTTTTTGCCATTATCTACTAATATAAGATATAAATATTACTTGGGCTATATAATATATTAATGCAAGGATTGGCAAATCTGGGATTCACCTGTGCTATAAATAGTTTAATACAGATAATATGCCGAAATGATTTAATGCGAGATACTATAATAAATTACGAGATTGATGAAAACTCTTTATTAACTAATTTAAAAGAGGTGCTCGTTTTAATGCATATAAATAATAAATCTATTGTTCCAAAAAAGTTAGTAGCCAAGCTCTATTGTCTTTTCGGTAATATTTTTAATTACGGGGAACAAATAGATATTACCGAGTTATGGATATTTATTAACCAACAAATAATAAGCGAAATTAATGAGGACGCGCGATACTATAATTTAATATTAGATTTTGATAATTTAAAATTAAATAACAAAAATATAATAAACGGTGTGGCATATGATACTGAGTCAGATTATAAAAATGCCCTGATTAGTAGCCATTTTCTCAGCGATAAGTTCGCACACAGCTATATACAACATAACGAAAACAAGATATCCAGATGGCAACAAATAACACAAGGGTTCATTCTCAATATTACTACTTGCAAGAATTGTAATAATTCGCTTTTCAATTTTGAACCATTCTACGCACTCTATTTGAATATTCCGGAAAACTCGCAAAATATCAACATAGTAAGTATGATACGCCAATTATTTATAGACGATAACTATAATGGTGATTGGATATGTGATAAATGCAACTGCAAAACGGATTACATCAAATCTACGAAAATATGGAGATTACCGGATATCCTATTTGTTATCATTAATCGCTTTATTAATCCCAATATTAAGAATGATACACCTGTAGATATTAACCCAAATATATGCTTTAATAAAGGAACTGTACTTTTTGATTTGGAAAATGACAAGAATTATAAGCTTGCATCTATGGCCTTACATAGCGGCAATACTTCTGGTGGCCATTATACGGCCATTTGCGAAACCGACGGAAGCTTCTTAATATATGACGATACTAATATATCACGGGTTGATAATTTTTTAGAAAAAAATAAAAATGCATATATGCTCTCATATTCCCTTGCCTCATAGGCTATCACAGGTTGCCATTTAATTTGTCAGGGACACCGTGGCCGAATAATATCATATAGATTAATATTAGGGCTGATATTAGAATGCTACGGTTTTCCGCAACGGCTTCTTTTTGCTTAAATACGAAAACCATCAAAATATAAAGTATTAAGCCAATTATAACTGAATGTAATAACATAATTATTCCTCTTTCCATTTTATACTATATTATCTATATCTATAATAATATACTATAATAAATTATTACTGTGTATAATATCATTACACCTAATATGACTATATCCTTTCCATATATTCCGCGCCTTACGCAGTATTTTATCATAACATCGGGGTATAGCTCGCGCCCCAGAGCTATTCCATTTGATATCGCACTTTCTATACTATTAAATGGAATATAGCTTTTTCCATTATGTGTCCCGAGATTATAGAGATTTTCAATGCTATTGCTTTTAAATTCTATGTAATTTTCGGCAAATGCATTATAATATGCGTTATCCTCACATTTCCATCTTTTATTTTTATCATCATAATAATTATTCGGATTTATAACGGCATAATATTCAGCATCCATATAATTTATATACGATATCCTCAATTGCCTATATACCTCTTTTATTAATTCATTCTCTTCACAACACTCATTTGCCGTCTTATTATTGTAAGAGCTACGCGTATCACATTGTGTTACCATGACACTTATTATAGGATAGTTGCTATTCTCCAATTTTTCGCAGTATTCTGATATGTTTAAAGCAGTTATTCCCCACTCAGTTCTTAATACAAGACCATTGTGAGACATTAATTCTACATAATCTGTAAAACGATATGTAATACATATGACATTTTTATATTTGGTATTTTCTTTCCATCTTTCAATCTCTTCATAATCTCCAAAGGCATATTTTAAGTCATTATTTTCGCTATTATTAACACTATTTAAGAGTTTTACTAGTGCCGTAGGAGGGACTGCTAGGACAAGATTAACACATCCATAATTTTGGCCACTATATAGCTCCACACACGATACGCTATTATCAATTAAATTGATGTTTTTAATACTATCTGCAAGAATAAATGATACGCCTCTGTTTTCTAAATATTTTTTCCATACATTAAATAAAAAATAGTCTTGTGGCTTAGATGATACCAGTATTTTGCTATTAAATAGGATGTCGTAGAGCTTGATGAACTTGTTTAAGCAGTATGTCTTACTATTGCCTTCATCAATATATACACAGATATTGTCTATAATATCTATTGAACTTGTGGAAAACTTATAGAAAATTAGATAATCATATAATATTGTCGTTTTCCCGTAATTATCATTTAACATATATTTACAATAGGCACATAACAGTATATATTTTTCATATATTCTTAGACCGTTTCTGAATAATAGGTTCGTAATAAAATTATATTTATATTTTGCGAATATATCCTTGTAATCAATCCCGATATCTCTAATAATATCCATAAAATTATAAAAAGCCGTCATATAAATGCGAGGACCACATTCGCTATATGTTCCATAGTAATCTCTTTTAACACGATGGATTCCGCCGATTTCTTGCTCTTTATCAATTACTAAGATATTTCTATATATACTGCTTGATACATGCGCTAATGCTAATCCCGAAGGACCCGCGCCTAATATAATTAAATCATAATATTTCATATTATTTTCATCAGTTATAGTTATCATATAAATATATCTTTATATTTATATATATTAAAATGGAATATGCAAATAATGAGATAGTATCTTTGGAAATATTTGATGCCACCGAAGAAAACGCAGATAAAAGGATTGTTATTAATATCAAGTATGATAATGATGCCTTAGAGGAACTCGTTGTCTCTCCTGAAATGTATGCGAATATTAAGGCCAAATGGCTCGTTGAACAGCCGCCTTTTATCTCCGACCGCTATAAGAACATTATGAATAACATTATTTTAGGATGTATCCATAAGAACGAGAGATGTATCAGTGAGCTGAACTCTTATTTCTCAGTAGGCAACGAAGTTGATGTAATGGCCTTCTTTAATTATATGAGAAAACGAGATTTAACCGAAGAGAAAAAGAAGTGGCGCAAAGTAGTCGCTTAGTACCCTTCCCCCGTTATTATCTTATTTTTATCTTATTTACTAATAATAAAATGCGAAGCTATATTAAATTGATAGCTTTGATGTTATGTAATTTAAGTATGTTAGGCAGGGCTTTTGTTAATATTAATGTATATGGGACGGGGCTATACTTGCCATACAGCATAGGCGTTGTGGGATACATTAAAAATAATATACCTATCCCTGATTATAACATTACAGGGATATCAGGGGGCGCGTGGTGTTCCTTGTTATATACTCAGGAAGATGATATGTCAAATCACGATACTATATGGGATTATTCTGTAGGAAACGAAGTATCGCGAATATGCTTACATAATGATTTACGAGTATTTCAAAATAATGTGGGAAAAAATATGAAACTCAGATATGCCAATAAAAAACCCTTGAATCTTGAAAAGATATCTATAGTCTCTACAAATGTAAATAAACTCTATAATATGAAAAATGAAAAGCACAGCAATTTTGATAATATTGACGATTTAATAGATTTTTGCCTATGTAGCTCTTATATCCCTTACATATCAGGAAGCACCTTCTCTAAAAAGTACAAAGGTAGCTTTTATATTGATGGGGAAGTTAAAAGTACTATACACGCAGAAAGTAATAAAAAGAATACAATAGCTATACACAGATTTATGTGGGGACGACAATTCACTCGCAAGGAGTTGCTGTATTTAGACAAAGATAAATCTCGCGAACTCTTTACTAATGGCTGGGAGGACACTAAAAATAACAAGGACAAAATATTGGATATTCTAAAAAATTACAAGAGCATACCTTGATATCTTTGGTACATTTGGTACATTTGAGACACTAGAATATGCTTATTTTTTCAATTTATAATTTGAGTACATCTTTCTGTTTTTTCTAAATTTTCAAAAGTTTTTTAGAAATTACAAAATAAATCAAGAGATACGCTCCGCTACTCAAATTTTATTTTTCAAATTTTAGAAAAACCCTTGTTTCTTTTTAATACATCATAATGGTAATACAAATAGCTTAAAATATCTCAAATAATATTAGTTTGGTGTCATCTTGATAATTATTATAAATATATAGAGAAGATTCTTAGTAGTTATTGAGAATATGGAATGCGCATCTTTTTGTTCTAATAAGGTTAAAAATTGATATAAAAATTTGAAAATAAGGGCTTATTATATGGATAACAAGATGAGTAAAAAGACCCACGATAATGATATTTCTGGATTAGAAAATATAAATGAACTATATGAGAGTTCGGTAATAAAAAAATGGATTAAATTAATCCCAATTGATAAAACAATTCCATTTGAGGAATATAATAGGAAAGATCATTTTATTCCAATCGCAGATATAGTTTTGGATAATGAATTATTTACATCTGGAAAAAATGAAGGTAATAAGAAAAGAAGTACGGTGATTCAATTTATCCCTACTATTTCAATAGAAGATTTCAACAAAAAAACAGAGTGGTTGTATCTGCTTGTTATAAATGGTATGATTTGTAAAATTGGCGGGACTAGAACAGGGCTTAAAGGAAGGGTAGGGTCTTATCTTTGCGGTCATCATATAGAAGAACGAGGAAAATCCGGTGATTGCTCTAAAACTAATGGGTTTATTTATAACACATTTGAGTTTTACTTGAAATTAGGTTGTAAAATTCAAATGTATGGATATGAATTGCCAAAAACCGAAATTACTATTGAAATATTTGGTAAGGAAACAAAAATAACATTACAAACATACCACGCTTACGAAAGCACATTTTTGGAAGATTATAAAAAAAATTATAAAGAATATCCAATATTAAGCGACAATTGCGATCCAAATTACAAGGAATAATTTTCTAAAGATTTGCACACATATATTCAGCCTCTTCTTTTGTAATATTAAAATAATCATATAGTTCTTGATTATTTCCCGAATATTCCATATATGGTATGGGAAAGCTTTGTAATATTCTAATATTATTAAAGTTTCCCCATCGGCATATATTATTTATAAAGATATACAGCGGGTGTTGTAATATATTTAAGTATTTTTCTGCTTGTTCTTCGTCCTTGCATATTATAAACACGATTGATTGTGTCATTCCGCAATTATCAATAAACACTCTATATTTATCCGTCGTTGATATAAATACTTTAAATCCTTCTTGAAATTTATGCGGTCTTGAAGAATATACCGTTTGACTTGGTGTATGAATTAATTTGTATTTAAACTCTTCTGTTTTTTCTTCGCGAATAAATTCTGCCTTTGTATATTTATGTAAATCACTACTTGTTTTAACATCAAATTTTGGCAGAGCTGTATTATCTATAGTTTTTGATAATATATTTTGAACCATATCATTATATAATAATGGAATGTATTTGCGTTGTTTTGATATTACTGAACTAACATATTCTCTTTTCTTCCATATCCCAGAAACATTAATATTTTTATAGAAGGCGCAATTTTGAATTATATACCAAGTAAAACTAGAACCAATTTTTTTGAAATATTTTTTTGCCGTATGTATATCTAAATGAATTATTTGTAATGATGTAATTATTTCAATTAATACATTTCTATCCGCGTAAGACATCCAGTTGTCGGGAGTAATAAACAATAAATAACCGTTTGGCTTTAGTTGCGACAACGCTTTCTCTATAAAATCCTTAATTAAGTTGTGATTTTTTGACGCTCTTTTGCCGTTTTCTAATAATTTTGCGTATGGCGGGTTAGCAACAATTAAATCATATTTTTTATCACTATTGTGCGCTATAAAATCGTGGCTAGTTATTTGTAAATTGTATTTTTCACTGCAAAATATGCTACGCACATTTTCTAATCTACTTTCATTAATATCATTATATTCTAACATTTTTTCTAATATTGTCCGTTTATCGTGATACTTTAACAATTCAAATATTATAGGAACGCTGAAATTTCCATTACCGCAACAAGGATCTAGTATTGACAAATCACTTTTGCGCCACAACTCTTCGGGAATTTTACTTATCATTTCGCTTATACAATCAATGGGTGTCGGTTCATCGTTGCTTGATTTATATGTGCTTTTATCAATATTTAATGTTCCGTCATAATATTTTTTAATTTCATCAAAGGTTGCAGTATCAATTGTTATTTTTTTTATAGGTTGAATTATTACTGCTGGATTATCTATTGGCGGATATAAAGATGCACTTAATTTAGTTAATTTTTCTTCAACTGACTTATCAATCATTTCTTTAATTTTACTATCAACAATACAAGGCGTTTTTCTTTTTTGATGTTGAGTATAATGAGATTTACTATTAAACTCTTTGCCGCATTTTTCACAGGTGAAGCAGCTAATTTTAGACATTTTTAGTTCTTGATAATATATTGTAATATTATATCATTATATAAATTATATCAATTTTTATTACAATAAATAATATTAACTATTTTCAGACACTTTCAGTCGCTAAATATTGGAATAGCCAACAAGTAGTTTTATCTTATGAAGAGACGGTTTGCCTTTTCATAGGATAGTTCTATGTTTCTGTCGTATTTGTTTAATCTCTCTAATCGCATCTGCTCTTCTTTTTCTTCACGCAGTTTTTTGAGTTCCTGTTGTTTAAGCTCTTTAGCACTGAGCTCAACTTTTACCTTACTATCGCGATATACTTCGTATTCCTCTACATTCTTGAATTCCTTCATATCTTTTATAATAGATGTATCTACTAATCGCGTCCCTTCGTGGGCTTTCATATAATCAGAATATGATAGAGAGTTCGTTTTCTTTACGCTACTGCTACTATAATCGTCGGGTCTTTTGTTTCCTAATTCAGTAAATTGGAGACTTTTTGCCAGCAATAGAGGCTCAGGCTCTCTATATTTAACTAATTGTTTATTAATAGGCACTTTGCTATTAAAGATATCATTGAAACTCTTGTTATCTATCTTATTTTTTTTAATAACCTTATCTATTTTAATATCCTCACGGACTTTTGATGATTCATCCATATTTTTCCCATAGCCGAACTCAGTCTCGTCATCATATACTTTGCATTTCTCAAAGTTTCTATTGAACTTTTGCGAAAATAGCTCGGCGTCGCCGTCGCGTCCGTCGCGTCCGTTCATATTGACAATGCTTGGATGAGGCATCTTGTTGCTCACTATCTTGTCAAAGAATTCGCTGGACTGTTTTTTTAACTCCATATGTGATAAGTCGCTTTCGCGTTTTTTGTATTCCAGAGCCAATTTTTCAAAGCAATATGTAATTATATTAAATATATCTTTGTTGCCTCCTGGCTTATCGGGGTGTGCGCTTATTGCCAGCTTTTTATATGTTTCTTTAAGCTCATTCCAAGTGAAGTTTTTGGATATATTGAAAACTTCATAAGGGTCTATCGTGTCCATATTAATATTTTTTAAATCTATATTAGCCGCTTGCCCGCTCTTCTTCATCGCCTCATAATATTGTTGGTATGTATATTGTCTTGAAGATTTAGCTCCCATAGCATTTATAAATATTTATACACCGTTATTTTATATATATTTTTTTATTATATTATATGATACGCGAACTTCGGGAGTTTTATTATATATATAAAATATAAAATATTATAATTATTAACAATTACTAAACAATATGAATAATATAATAATCATCGGTTGTAATTTCTCTGGATTATATTCTGCTATGAAATGCATTGATAATGGCCTGGATGTTATTATAGTTGAAAGGAATAGCTCTTGTTGCGAGGAAATCATAAATTACAAGATATTCAATAAACAGCACGCGCATTATATACAATTGCTAAATCGCCTGTCTATTAAATACAGCAGCTATAATCTCTGTTTTAATGAAAAGCTCTTGTATATTATCAATAGCGTCCTACAAAAAGCCAAGCATATTCCTTCAAAATTTCTGTATATGCAGACATTTGATAAGCTCTGTTATACCCTGCTATCACAGAGTGATTACAGCTATCTCAAAAAAAATATTAATAAATACGACAACATCTATTGTAATATCTCGGCCTTATATGGGATATCTATGTTTAGCAGCGAAATTAATAGCAATAACGAGTTTTTCATAGTAGAGGAGGATTGCAATGTTATCATAAACAAGATGTTGGAATATTTATACAGTAAAAATGTGATTATCAAGTTTAATACAGATGTGCGCGATATAACTATTGAAACCGATAATAATATAACAGTCTTTGCGAAATATTGTACGATTCCTGTGGCGAAGGCTCTCATTTTAAACTTGTCAAAAGACAATCTGCTGAGATTCAAGTTTATTAGCAAGGATAATCGGCGAATATTAAATAGTGTCAGCAAATATAATATAGATTGCAATAATATCTATAATGATAACAACATAATAAATGAACACAATATACAGAATCACTTGATTAACAATTTGAATATCGTATATCCTATCAAAAAAACCTCGTTATATTTATGGAATATAGGAATCAACAACATAATTGTTAGGGAAAAAATTAAAAACCTATACAGCAACATATTCATATGTAACGAAGCCTACTCTAAAAATGTTTTCTTCGCCAATTATACGCTTGAGCTATATGAAGAAATACACAATAAAATTATTAATCTATATAAATAAAAATTGATTTTATTGACTTATAATTTAATAATTAAATGTTATTTATAACCGACGAGTTGCAGAATTGTATTCTCATTATTATCAACATCTGTAATAATCAATACATTAGAAACCTCTGGTTCAGATATATTGATTATTATAATATTAATGGAATCTATGACAATAATTATATATTAATAAATCACATCATAATGCTAATTGTTTTTATATACCTATTACTTAAGATAATATGTATTTGATTCATAAATTATCCTGTATTCTTACTTTCATATCTGTGCTACCAAAACCACCTGAGCCTCGTGATGTAGTCGCATAATTATCGGTTTGTAATTCAACATCCTTGCTTACTAAATTTTCTATAACAATTTTAGGATATATTTGTTTTTTCATAATAATTTGACAGCATTTATAAGGCATTATCAAATCATCACAGTCATTATTTATTTTTCTCAAAGCAACATATAAATTACCTGTGTATCCCTGGTCTATGATTCCTACACTATTTGCTAATATGTATCCAGAACGACTTATTGAACTTCTGGGAACAATTTCAACATAATACCCGTTTGGTATTTCTAATTTAATGCCTGTATCATACAGTACTGTATCGCTATTTAATCTCTTATATTCTTTTATTATCGTCAAATCTAATCCAGCATCTGAATAATTATTTTTTGATGGAACAACGGCATCTGTATCAACCTTATAGATTTTTAACACAGGATTTAACTCTTTTGCGTCAACCGGATTGCTTAAAAAATTATATAATTCGCTATTAGTAAAAAGCTCGTCCATATCAGTTCCATTGATATATATTTGTCCCATAAAATCTACAATATTTGAGTTTTTATACTCTAATACATATAATTCATCTCCTGTTTTCTTAGCTTTACATTCTTCTTTTAGGACTTTATGAGGTGTTTTATAGATTTCAGTTATCTTTTTCAATGTATTGAAATTGTATATCTTAATATAGAGACAATTATTAACAATTTCCCCATTCTTTTCAATGTATGCTTTAACAAAATTATTCAATAAGTTTTTATCAGCATTATAAATTGTATTCATATACAATGATAAGTCGTAGTGTTTTGTATTAACTAGATATAGATCCAAGTGTTTAACAAAGATATCTTTAATGATATTGAGAGATGTGATGGTAAGCTCAATCGTATTTGTATCACAATTGAAATGTACCTCACCGAGCTTTTTGAAAATCTCAATAATTTTATCAATATTTTTATAATAGCCGTAATTATTTATTTTTTCTTTATTAAAATTGATTTCTACAATAATCTTATCATAACAATTATCTTTAATATTAAATATAATTAACCCCAATATATATGCCTTCTCATAAGTATTTATTGAAGAGAAATAATTATTTTCGCATATATCCATAGACACTTGTCTCTGCTTAATACCCTTGATATATTAATATTAAAATAACTTTATATATTTTATCAATAGATAATAGATAATAGATAATAGATAATAGATAATAGATAATAGTATAGTAGATATATAAAAGATGACAGGGAAACATATTAATCTTGATAAGTTCTATACAAACAAAGATATTGTAGGTGTATGCTATGATGCGATTAAAACACATCTTGATATTGATAAAAAAGAGCTAATAATAGAGCCAAGTGCCGGCAACGGAGCATTCATAAATATTATTAAAAAACTCTCAAATAATCACAGGTTTTATGATATTAAACCAGAAAATGAAGAGATAATTAAGAAGGATTTTTTAGATTTGAGCTTTAAAGATTGTAATTCAGGCATCGTCGGTGGTGTTGGATGTCATATCATAGGCAATCCGCCTTTTGGCAATAAATCTTCAAAGGCTATAGCATTCATCAAGCACGCCACAAATATTCTAATGGCAAAAAGCGTATCCTTTATATTACCTATAAGTTTCAAGAAGGCAAGCTTACAAAAATCATTTCCTCCCAATTATCATCTTGTATTTCAAACAGTCCTTGCTCCAAATTCTTTCACGCACTTTGGCATCCCTAAAAATATAAAAACAGTTTTTCAAATATGGATAAAGAAGAATAGGGTGCGAAGAGTTATCGGTAAAATTACTCCGGCTTCGTGGTATTCTTTTGATAAAAAAGAGAACTCTGATATATCTATAAGACGCGTCGGTTCCAAAATAGGATTCGTTAAATTGTGCCAAGAAAGCGATAACACTAATACGAACTGGTTCATTAAAATAAATTTGGCAGCAGGGGACATAGGCGAATTGCTTGGAAAATTAAATAGCATCAGGTTTAATAAAGAGAATAACGTAGGTCCTCTCAGCATATCAAAACAAGATATAATTAAAAAATACAATTCTCTAAGATTAGTCTAGTCTTGTCTAGACTTTTCTAGTCTAGTATAGGAGGGCGAGAGCCGCGAGGCTATGTTTCTATAACACGAGGTATTTCAGCGTAATTCGTTTTGTGTTCTCGCACTTCCTGTTTATCGGCGTTATTGCTATCTATCTCTGGGACATAATTAAACATAAAATTCAAACCATCATTCTCTTTTATTTTTTCCTCTCTCGTATGTTTATTGGTTTTCTCAGAAAGCTCAGGGTTTTTGCTGATTATATCTCGGCGTATCTCGTTATACAATTTGATTGAAATCTCGTCTATTTTGTCTATGACATTCCGCTCTTTACTCGTCCAGCCTTTTGATATATCTTGTTTATGTATGTAGATACATAGTAATCCAAGAGAATATAATAGTCCTTGTCTTTTAATTTTATACTTCTTTTTATATTCGTGATTGTATAATTTAAAAGCATTCTCAAATACCTTGTCCTTGTACAGAATACTATATACTCCCCAGATAAACCAAGATATATCGTCGTCGGTGCTATAAAACTTCGTTTCTATCTTTATTTTTTTACGCAATATATAATCTATGAATAATCGCAGATTATTAGATATTTCTACGAGTTTGTCTATATCATCGCACGATAAATCGTCAGTCGTTTTAATAGTTTTTATGATAATCGCGATAATCCCAAGAGCCGTACTATAATTCTCGTGATTATGAGGAGGCAGAATGCCATCAAAACGCATTATACCATTCTGCGACAATTTCATATCATTCTCATTTAATATATGAGCTATTTTGTTTTTTAGCAGAGCTATTGACATATTACCGCATTTAGCTACGGGATGTTTATTGTAAATATCGCACAAAATACATAGCTTCGTTATAATGATATAGATATTTTTAATAACTATCTTATCAGTATCTATCATATTCGCTATATCTTCATAGATATCTGCGAGTTTCCCGATATCTGTAATATATGCAAAGGTTCCTATGTAGGAACACACATCAATATAAATCAATTCCAATACATCAAATGATTCGTCTATAATTATCATTTGAGTACTCAATAATATGCTGTTCTGTATATCTCCATTACATATAGATGTAAATAAATCATCTTTTGTCATAGCATTTACAATATAAAAGGATTATATATCATCTAATATTTACGAATATATATGAGAGATTCTGAGATATTCAGTGAAAAAATAAAGAGCGTAGTGTAGATTAGAAAGGCAAAAAGATAAATAATAGGCCTATAAATATTATGAAGAAGCCTATTAATACCTTGATGGGTAAAATCTCTTGAAATATCAAGAAAGAGGCTATTAATGTTATAACAGGCGCCAACGATACTATTAGCGACATTATATTTACATTAGCTTTGTTATCCAAAGCAAAAATATACAATACATTTGCGACATATACAGAAAAGAATGATATTGCTATCAGGAATGGTATATATTTGCTATTTTTTTGTATATCACCATATATATCATCTCTTTCATATACAATTATATATATTATGCTTGCCAAGAAATATACAGATGTCTGTGTTAAAATTATAATATATGATGGTATATTTTTTGAAAGAATATATTTAAATAATACAGGAGAAATACCCCACAAAAAAGCTATAACGAATGCTAAATATGTATAGTAATTCATATCTATTCTATTAAATTGCTATAATAAATATTATAGCCCGAGAGGAGATGAGGGCGGACGACGGAGGGTGTGCGAGGGCGGGCGCGGGATTAGGCGAATATGTTGCTTTTGTGGGTTGTGATGAAGGTGTTGTATATGTTTATTAGTTTATAGCATTTTATTATTGTTACTTCTGATACATTACAGGCCTTCGCGAAGTTCTTTTTAGAGTATCCGAGGCCTTTGACGGTTGAATAGTAATACAAGATGCCCGCAGCCGATGAAGTAGGTGAGTTATCATTCATTATCTCATTTTCTTCTATCAGTTTTACGAGCTCCTTGCATTTGTTAATATCATTTATAGACATATTTAGATTGTTGCCATATTGCGATATGAAATCAATAGGATTTGGCGAAGATACGTTGAGCTGTAATAGCGTTTGGAATCGCGTATTGCCTTTATTTAATGTGACGTGAGATATGTTAAACATCGCAGCAATATCTTTGGAACTTTTAGGGATTTTGTTAATTAAACAGGCGTGATATATACAAGATGCTATCAGGCCTTCTTTATTGTCGCCGCGGGATATTTTCTTTTCGGATGCTTGCTTATAGAGGTTTTTGGCGTCATCTATGACTTTCTGGGGTATTCCGTTGTTAATAGTATTCGCCGTCATTTTATCAAAGACATTCCATAATGTCCTTTCATCATAGGGCATACTATTCCACATTTGGAACTTGCGAATTATACGCATATCTATATTATCCTTGTATCCGCTACCTATCATAGAGCCTATGGAAGATTTTGGAAGCAGATTATTCGTAGGCATTCCACAACGCGAAGGGTCGCCATCGCGATTGTCTTCGTTTCCGTAATATCTCCATTCAGCAGTATTCTCAATAACCTTAGAGATGATTGAGCTACACTTTTTACAAATATGCATATTATCTTCTATAAGATAATCCGTAGAACCACATTCGCATTTAATTATATCCTCACCGGCTTGATTGTCATCAATACCATTACTTATTTTATTCTGTTTGTCCTCTTCGTTTTTTATTTCCCTAAATAATTCCCACATTTCATCGTCCATAAGTAATATTTGGTATTAATGACAACTAATATATAAGGTTTATCAATTTTTATATATATTTTTGTAATAAAAATTGATTAGTATATTTATTTGTTTATATAATAACCCGAACAATGAATAGAGCTATAACAATTAGATATATCTCAGTATTGCTGGTTTTACTATCGGCCATCGTCGCTGTCGCCGATTGTTATATCAATTCCTTCGTATCTATGAGCTCGCAAGGTTCGCAGGGCTCTCCTAGTTCTCCGAGTTCCTCTAATACTCGTAAAAAGAATATTGTTAAAAAGGGTAATGCTTATCATCGCAAGTTTGCTAATGAAAACGAAAAATATTTATATGGCAATTATTTAGTTACGCTCAGAAAGTTTAAGAGAACCATCAACTATAACAAAATATTTAATAATATGACTGAACAGACAAAGGAATCCGTAGGTGCCGTAGGTGTCGCGGGCGCTGGTGGAGACACAAGATATATCAAGGGAATTGCTGATGATATCTATTTTAACATCAATAATAATACGATAATCAATAATGACCAGTATATTGCTAAGAGTATTAGTCTGGCAAATATTAAGATTGATGTCTCAACTGTTAAATATATTCAGATATCTACGAAGAACGATACTATAACTATAGAATTGGATAAAAATAATGATAATTCAAAAAATACCGATAGCGGATTTATTAATTATGATTTAGGCAAAATAGATTCCCTCATCAGCGCAATCTCTATTCTAATGAACTTGTTGAATATTCATTAGAATCATTTAGATGCGGTCGCGGATATCACGAACTTCGCGGCGAAGATCGCGAACTTCCTGGCGAAGAACATTTAGTTCATTGCGAATATCATTATTGATATTACGAGATTCGGGTTGAATATAAGGCTTTGATTCGTCCTTGTTATAACGATTCGGGCGTTTTCTAGCACTTACTTTAGTAAAGTATTCATCACGTTTAACTTTGAAATCTTTTAGGTCATCGGGATTAACATCGTATTTGGCAATTAGCTCGGCTTCGTCGGCGTTCTCGTGCTCTACAAGACGGCAGATATATTGATAAATGCGTGTCTGAATGCTTCGCGAAGTTCTTTTAAGTTCTGCAGCAATATCTTCATATGAAGATTTTTCTGTTCGCATAGCAAGAAGCCTCTCTTCCTCTCCTTCTTCCCATCCAAATCCAGCCCTAGATGTCTGCTCATTTTTTCTCAATTCATCAAAGTGTGATTTCTTGCTGTATCTTTTCGACATCGTGTTGTTGTATAGTGTTTGTTTGTTGCCCTTAGCTATCTATATATAGCGCCTTCTTTTTATATGATTTTTTAATTTCGGATTTTTGATTTCATATATATTTATCTATTTATATAATTAAAACAAAGGTACAAAAATGTTTTATGAAATTACAGCAGTTATAATAGTATTCCTCCTAATCATCATATCACTCATAATATATATTATTTTCTCATCGTCAGATTCCAAAGTATCCGAAGCCACAGCTAAGCCAGCGTCAGTCCCCGAAGCAAACAATAAGGTATGTTTATCAATTGATGATTATAATGTTCTATTGGATAAAGCAAAACACAATAAGCAGGCCGAGAGAGATGAAACAGTTGTTCGCGATAGAAAGGTTTTAAATGATCCTTTGTATCCTCCGCTAAATCGCTCAGATAACAAAACACACGCAGAACTTGCTAATAATATTGCGAACAGAAATATGTATATTCGGACAAATGATGTGGGTGATACTTATCGTCTTGTAGGATATGTTACAAATAACTCTGATGATAAGGATACAGGCAATAATAACTGGAAGCTCTTTGCGAGACAAAAGGACAGACATATTTCCGAGTTTTATATGAAACCTACAGATAATAATAATGATGTAAAGGTTCCTATAACAGATGATATCATAGTAGGCGATAGATTGCGCGATATTTACAATATTCCGCAACAGATTACTTTTAAATCTCCTATGTTTAACAAAGACCCCTATAATGTCGTAGAAGTTCCAAAAGCCGATTTAAGCCGTTCAGCAGATTATTTATAAGATATACAATATATAAAAAATGATATATTTCTAATAGAAATTAGTAATTATAATAGTATCGCGAGTATGACAATTATTACAGATGATAATGTTGATTCGGATATTTCGCAATCCTCGCATTCGGGTCATTCTATGGTTTCAGCTGCCTCCTCTCTTTATCTTGAAATGGTTCCTTTTAATCTTAGGGGTCGTGCCGAATGGTGGGAATTGCGTAGAGAAGAAATTAAAATATATGAGAAGTTAGCAGAAGGTTCTAATGGAATTATTAAGAAGGTTAAATGGCGTGGTAGCGAATGTGTGGTTAAATATCTGCGACATAATGATAATAATATAGAATACGAGGATTTGATAAATGAAATATCTGTCATATCGCATTTAAGACATCCGCGCCTTGTGCTATTTTTGGGAGCCTGTACATTGAATGAGCCGCTAATGCTATTATACGAGTATATGCCAAACGGTTCATTAGATAGCTATTATAGCAAAATGTCCCATAAATATTCTAAGCTATGGAAGCCTTCTCCTAAATATATGTATCGCTGGATTATGGAGCTTACACAGGCTATCTATTTTCTCCACAATTGCTATTATCCAATAATGCACCGCGATATTAAACCATCTAATATTTTATTGGACGATGATTTGCATATTAAACTCACCGATTTTGGATTGTCGCGGACGATTAAAAAAAAACACGATATATATAAAATGAGTGGCTGTACAGGTACGCTAAGATATATGGCGCCTGAAATATTATTTAATAATGGCGAAGATTACAATCTGATGATTGATATCTATTCTCTTGCCCTAAATTTCTGGTTTATTGCAACAGGAAAGAGGCCTTTTAATGAAATAGATAAAAATCCGCATATTATTCACTTGATTAAAGAGGGATTCCGTCCTAATATTGGCGATGTTCCCGATAATATTGATTTGAAAAGATTAATTGTGCGGATGTGGGATACTTGTCCTGAAATGAGACCAGACATTAAAGAAGTATTTGAAGAAATCACTATAATAACTGAAAAAATAGAAAAAGATGATAGGAATGCCCGCGGAACTTCCCGAAAATGCACCATTATGTAATATGTCCCGCTGAGATACCCAAAGAGATACCCAAAGATATCATAAAGATATGATATCCCTTGTATGTCCTAAATATCAAGGATATCATAGCAGATTACTACAAGAGGATCGCCGTCATACTTATTATTAATTTTTTCAAGAATATTTCTATTATAATGGTCAAGCTCAATAATATTGAAGGATTTCATAATATTATCTTTTTCTATATTGCTCATTCTATCAATATAATCATATACGAAAAAGCGCAGTGTATTACACTCGTCGCACGGAGTAGTTTTTTTGAAATCATCCATAATATTATTACAAAGGTTCCGGATTACCGGAATGTTCTCAATATTGCTATTTCTAAATAACATAATAGGCTGTTATAGTTATTCTCAATCTCAATTAATTTATATCAATTTTTATTTTTTGCTGTATATAAAAATAAGAATTAAAAAGATTACTAACTACACCCAGCTATACACAACGATTATATTTATCCATATCTTAAATATATTAGGTGTAATCGCAAGCATCATCTCTATCATAACACTTCTTTTGTGCTGTATGAATGCCCTTCCTCTATCAATTAACAAAGAATGTGATAAAGTGTGTAGATGCCGTAAATGCCTATGGGGGAGACCGCCCTAAACGCGGTTTTATGTGGGGGAGACTGCCCCCAACGCGGTATTATATGGGGGAACCCGCACCCAACGCGGTTTTATGTGGGGGAACCCGCACCCAACGCAGTATTAGAAGAGGCTATTGAGAGGCTATTGAGAGGCTATTGAGAGGCTATTGAGAGGCTATTGAGAGGCTATTGAGAGGCTATT
>Ga0208364_1000005_pt1 | contig 115153 bp, 89 predicted proteins | sample LakMenEpi08Jun12_FD_150680 | JGI IMG/M metagenome (GOLD analysis project Ga0208364, IMG submission 150680) | Freshwater microbial communities from Lake Mendota, WI - 08JUN2012 deep hole epilimnion (SPAdes) | ecosystem: Environmental > Aquatic > Freshwater > Lake > Epilimnion/Euphotic zone ...
ATAGCTGTGCCATGATCAGGGACAATGTTAAAAGGCTAAGTAGGCGTACTTGGTGTACTACTAAAAGAATTCATATGCTAGAACATATACTCTATATCTATGCCTATTTTCACAACCTAGTCATAGACAAGGCTACTCTTCTTATGAAAAATTTGATTTGAAATGGGGGAAATGCTTCGCTCTCAGGGATTTAGGCTTGCCTTATAGGAGAAATTAAGGGGGGCAGTTTTGATCAAATTAATAACAGCTGAGCTTTTTGGTGTAAAATATCGATTGTATGTTTAAAAACCTTCAGAGCAATTATTTTTTAAGAAGAATGCATTCCCTTAGTGGAATTTTCCCTATCGGGATTTTTATGGTTTTTCATCTTTTCGCTAACAGCGTTTCTATCTTTAGTGCAGATAATTACAATCTGATCATAAATTTTCTAAGATCATTGCCATTCGTTGAATTAATAGAATGGCTTGGAATATTCCTCCCGATTATATTTCATGCCACTTATGGAATAATCATTTACACGACTACTAAACCTAATCAGCTTCAATACAGCTATTCAGAAAACTGGCGTTATATTTTCCAGAGACTAACTGGAGTTATAGCCTTAGTCTATATAATTTTCCATATTCTTCAATTTAAAACAGTCCATAACTTAGACTACAACTATATCGCCGAAAGTCTTGCTAGTTATCAGTTTATAGAATTTCTACCAAGCATCCCTGTAATAAACCCTTTTAGCATTTACTGGTTTTATGTTATCGGTTTAATATCTACTATCTATCATTTCTGCAATGGAATCTGGAGCTTCTGTATAACTTGGGGAATTACTATCGGCAGTAAATCTCAAAATATAGTACTTGCGATATCTTCTGTATTATTTCTAGCCCTCAGTACTCTTAGTATCATCACTTTAAATAATTTACATGCGGTTGGCTTAAGCCTTGCAGCTGGTTAAAGGCATAATACGTTTAAGAATTTCAGCAAGATTAGCTTCTTGACCTATGGCCATCAGATGGATACCTTTAAATCCTAGTTCTTGGACTCTATTACAGATCTTCTGCGAAAACTTTAAGCCTACTTCACGCTGAGCCTCAATAGATTCAGAAGAATCTGGATCAAGATTAATCACCGCTTTCAACTCACTGAAAATATAATCAGGTACAGCAACTCCCCAAATGTTTTTATGCATAAACTCGGCCTGCTTAAGGCTTTTTATCGGCGTTATACCTAGTAATGTCTTAGAAGCTAGTTTTTCACCTATAGTATTTTTAAAGACCTCTAACTGAGATAAATCAAAGCATATCTGAGTCTGGAAAAACTCAACACCTAAATCAAGCCTTCTGAGCATAGTCTCGCGCTGTCCTATTAAATCTGGAGTCCCTGGATGAGCAGCAGAACCTACGCAAAAAGAGAAATCACCAACAAATGGTTTCAACTCCTTCATCGCTAAATCGTGACCCTTTTCAAGCTGCTTTATAACTTGAATTAATTCTTCCGTATTTAAATCAAAGCTAGCTTTAGCATCAGGGTAATCCCCTTGCTTTAACTCATCTCCACGCAAAGGTAATATATTACTCAAACCAAAAACCTTAGCAGAAAGTAAATCTGACTGAACAGCTAATCTATTTCGATCACGACAAGTGATTTGCCAAATAGGCTCGATATTAAAATCTCTTTTAATTAAATGACTTATAGTCATGGATGAAACTTTCACACTCGCTCCAGAATTATCAGTAATATTAATGGCAGAGACTAGACCTTTCAATTTGCTCGCGTTGTCTAAAATCTTTTCACACTCAAAACTTTTAGGAGGATTTAGCTCAGCGGTAGCGATAAAACTAGTATTACTCAAATCCTCTTTAAAACTCATATCCATTAGTGTCCTCTAATTACTAATTTTTTACCACGTTTTCTCAGAGTATCTATTAAAATCAAATATATGGGTTTATTTAGTAAATTTTCGAAGAATATTGGTATCGATCTTGGTACTGCTAATACTTTAGTTTGTTCTGAAGAGGGAATCATTCTCAGAGAGCCAAGCGTGGTGGCTGTTAATAGCCTAACATCAGAAGTTCTTGCTGTAGGTGAAGAAGCTAAGGCGATGATAGGTAAAACTCCAAGCCACATAGTGGCGGTAAGACCACTCAGAGACGGCGTTATTGCAGATTTCGGCTATGCTGAAATTATGCTCAGATACTTCTTAGAGAAGGCTAATACTAGTAAAGGCATTTTCAAGCCCATCTCTAAGCCAAGAATCGCAATCGGTGTCCCTAGCGGCATTACAGAGGTAGAAAGAAGAGCCGTAAGGGAGGCCGCAGAGAATGCTGGTGCTGGTACTGTTTACTTACTTGACGAACCTATGGCCGCAGCTATCGGAGCAGGACTCGCTGTAGCAGAGCCTATCGGCAGCATGATAGTAGATATCGGTGGTGGTACCACTGAAGTAGCCGTCATCAGTCTTTCAGGAGTAGTTATTTCTGAAAGTATCCGCATAGCTGGTGATGAGCTTAATAGTTCGATTATCATCTATATGAAAAAAGTATATAACTTGTCAATCGGTGAAACAACAGCAGAAAACATCAAGATTAAACTAGGATCAGCTTTCAAGATCTCAGACGAGAGCGATGAGGATCAGATGGAAGTGAGAGGACTTAATCTTCTAAATGGTCTGCCTAGAACTGTCATAGTAAATAGAGCTGAAATTAGAGAAGCTATGGTAGAACCGCTTACTTCTATAGTTGAATCAGTAAAAAGAACCCTAGAGAGAATTCCTCCAGAATTAGCTGCCGACATTTACGACAGAGGTATAGTTATCGCTGGTGGTGGTGCTCTTCTTAAAGGTTTAGATGAAATGATTGCTCATGAGACTGAAGTTCCCGTACATATTGCAGATGATCCCCTTTCTTGTGTAGTATTAGGAGCTGGCAGAATCTTAACTGATAAAACCTTAAGACGTGTTTTAGAGCTAACTACGACTAACCACGCACATCTAGTATAAGCATCTAAAGAATGAATTTTAAAGATCTAAAATCTATTTTTTTATCTTTACTGTTAGTAATATTTTTGGCTTGGTTTTTTATTAAACCGATAGCTAATCTTATTTCCTACAGCTATCTCATTACAGGGAAACTCATCTATGACATAGGTTCAGGCGTTAATGAAAGCCAAGGAGAAGTTAAAGATTATATAGACTCACTTCGCACCATTAAGGAGTTAAATAAGAAACTTGATAAAACTAAGTTAGATAACATTAAGCTTCGTGCAGGATTTAAAAAACTAAAACTAGAAAGCCTTAGTAAAAGAAAACAACTAGAAATACCTTTCCCAACTATACGCAGTCAAGTTATAGGTAGAAGCCCTGAAAGCTGGCATAAACAGATCATCATTAATAAAGGAAAAAAAGATGGTGTTGAAGTTGGCAGTGGTGTATTTTCCTTGAATGGTATTGTAGGTCAAGTCAATCAAGTCTTTGACCATACTTCTATAATTAAATTAATTTTCGATAAGAGTTTTCAAATGGGTGCCAAAATTGAAAGGACAGAAGAATACGGAGTACTCTCTGGCTCTTACCCTGATTATGCGATACTCGATTTTATTAGAATCGATTCATCAGTTCAAGTGGGCGACAGAATAGTCAGTACAGGCTTATGTTTAGATGAAACTAATTGTCCGTTCCCGACTAATTTCCCAATTGGTAAAGTGGTAGAAATAAAAAAAGATCCTAATACTATTGGTCTTATTGTTAAAATAAAATTCTTTGAGACATTAAACACGATTAAGGACTTATACATATTAACTTGAAATCACCTAAAACATTAACTAGTAAAGAATTAGCTCTATGCATCGCAAAACTCTGCGAAGACAAGAAAGGTAGTGATACCGAGTTACTTGATATCAGTGAAATATCTGATTTAGCTGATTATATAATTATCAGCTCTGGCGAAAGCTCTTCACAATTAAAAGCTATAGCAAGACACGTAGAAGAATCCCTCACCGAAACTGGTCTAGAGCCTAATCTTAAAGAAGGAAAATATGGTGACAAGTGGTATCTACTCGACTACGGAAATGTCATTGTAAACATTATTCAAAGCGAAGCAAGACTTTACTACAATCTTGAAGAATTATGGCAGCACGCTCATTTCATTCCAGCAAGTGAGTGGGAGGAGTAATTTTATAAACAGATAATTGTATGAGTGCAGTTCAAGAATTCTATGATCCGAATACCATAAGAATGTTATTCACAAATGCAATCTCTGAAATGTATAGAAAGGAAGTGCCTCTATACCAGAATCTCTTAGATACAGTAGTTGAAGTAAATAAAGAGGCTTTAAAAAATAGAGATTCTATTGCAGACGAGATCCTTGATCTATCTAGAATAGAAGGGGAAAAGCACGGTGCTATAAGATTAGGTAGTAAAAGTGAACTCTATAACATGAGACGCTTATTTGCCGTAATGGGAATGCAGCCAGTCGGATATTATGATTTAAGTATCGCTGATCTCCCTGTTCATTCAACAGTATTCAGACCTGTTTCCAGAGAAGATTTAAATAAATCTCCTTTTAGGATTTTTACTTCTTTGCTTAGATTAGAGCTTCTTCCAGAAGATATCAGGAGTAGCGTTGAAGAGATTTTAAGCAGGCGACAGATTTTCACGGATAAATGCTTAAAATTAATTGAGACTCATGAAAAACAAGGTGGACTCTTTGAAGCAGAGGCTAAAGATTTTATAGCTGAAGCTCTTGAAACATTCAGATGGCATAATCAAGCCACCGTACAAAAGGATTTCTATAAAGAATTACTCTGCATTAACTCACTTATTGCAGACATAGTAAGCTTTAAAGGCCCTCATATTAATCATCTTACGCCACGCGTACTTGATATAGACCTGCTTTATGAAAGGATGCAAAAAAAAAATATTCAAATGACTCCAACTATTCAAGGACCACCAAGGAGAAAAATACCAATATTACTAAGGCAAACTTCATTTAGAGCATTAAGTGAAGAGATTTTGTTTCCAAATCAAGATGGCAAAGGCATACAAGGAACTCACAGAGCAAGATTTGGAGAAATAGAAACGAGGGGAGCTGCTTTAACCAAAGCTGGCATGGAGTTATATGACGAACTTTTAAATGAAACCCTGTCACAAACTAAACAGGATGATAAAAATTACCAAGAAATACTAGAGAAAAGTTTTTCAGAATTTCCAGATACAGTAAGTGAGCTTTTCGCTAAGAACTTAGTACATTTTAATTTCTCTATAAATAATCAAATTTTAGAGCAAAAAAGAACTACAAAAGAAGACTTCAAAGGATTTAATCTCCCCAAATTAATCCAAGAAGAAATTATTAAAATTACTCCTATGACCTATGAAGACTTTTTACCTGTAAGTGCGGCTGGTATATTTAAATCAAATATAGTTGAAGGTGGCTTTACAAAAGCAGAAGCTGACTTACAGCTAAGTAATCAAAATGATATAGAAACAGCCTTAGGCGTTAATATCATAGACCCTCAAACTATTTATCAAGAAGAAAGTCAAAAAAGCCTAAACGAATCTTTAGAAAAACTTGGCATTAATATTTAATTTTAGGAAATGATGCCATCACATAATAAAATCAACTTTCATTTTTTATTATTTGCGGTATATGTACTTAGTTATTTCATTTTAAGAATCACCGCTAGCCCTTTTCTCGATTGGGATGAAGCTGAACAATATATTAATTCTCGCAATTTCAATCTAGGAGATGGTCAACAACCACCTCTCTACAGCTGGATTGTAAAAAGTCTCAGTGTTATTACGAATGACTCGCCTTGCGCTTTAATTAGCGTAAGATATATTTGCCTTTACATATTTATAGTCTTTCTATATCTGTCTATTAGACAGTTTTTCACGGCTAAAAAATCTTTAACCTTATCTTTACTCATATTAGCTTTAATTCCAGCTTATGCCTACACCATTAATTTTAAGCTAACCCACTCAGTATTAGTCTTTGCAATGTCATCTATGACTTTTTATTTTTATGTTAAAGTACTAAAGAAAAACTCTCTGCTAAATTTTCTACTCCTAGGTATTGCCGTAGGTTTAGGACTTATTTCTAAATATAATTTTTCGTTTTTACTATCTGCACTAATTTTAGCCAGCTTATTTTCTAAAATAGCCCGGAAAGCTTTTCTTCGACCAGAGTTAATAATAAGTATTTTTAGTAGTCTTGCTATAGCTCTTCCACATTACCTTTGGTTATATAAGAATTTCAAATTAGCTGAAAATTATTTGAGTAGAAGGGGCGCATTTCAATTAGAACCTAACACCGATTATAATTATCTATTAAATTTCTTCAATCTTTCCCTTAGTGCTTTTAGTCAAATGCTTATATTTACAGCTTTTATACTGTCTCTCTATTTGATTAGTAAATTTAAAAAAATCGGCATATTAAGTACAAAACCAACTTATTACGAAAGTAAACTTAGATTACTTGGTTATATTAGTTTATTTTCATATCTTATTCCTGTAATAATTTTCTTGCTATATAAAAGTCATAAACTACTCAGTGGTTGGCTTTCAGTTAGTCATTTCATCACAGCGATTTTAATTTACATGCTATTTCATAAATTCAGCCACCTGAGGTTTTATAAATTTTCTTACAGGCTAGCTAGTACCTCTATTATTATTCTATTCTTTATCAAATATCTATGGATTTTTCATCCTAATATTTTCAGTAAAGTAAATACCATAAACATCAACTATACGGCTATTATTAATAAACTTGAAAAATTAAACTTAAAAGATAAAGAAATCATCTGCGATAATCAAATGGTTTATGTAAATCTTAAAATCTTAAAACCAGAATGGAATTTGAGCTATTCGGGGATTATTACAAAAAATACAAAATCAATATCATATCTAAATAAGCAGAAATACGAACTGCGGGTACCTTATCTTCATAGCAAATCTAATAAAAGCACTACTCTATTATTTTTTGTTCATAATAAGCTTAATTAAAAGCGTTTTGGGTAAATATCTAAGATGGGGTGAATTTTGCCGCAGGTAAAGAAGCTCAGATCTTATTATGTTGCCAATAATTCAAGATAAAGAAAGTATAATTAAACAAATTTGCCTAGAATTAGAAGAAATTCTGAATGAAAAATCTTTGCTCATTGGGGATAAAAGACAAAACATTTTTAATAAAATTAAATATCTACATGGGTTTATTGGTCAATATCCCTTTAAATGTGAGATTAACAATATAAAAGTTGAAGATATATTATCTATTGAATCATTAAATCAACTTGACCCCATAGACAGGGATAAAATTATAGAAAGTCTTCTTCGCAGTCTGAGGACTAGATTATTTGCGACTGAATTTCAAGCAGAAGAACTTACTTTAGACCTAAAGAACTATACTTTTCACTATCATGTTTTTAATGATTTTTTTAAGGATCCTAAACCTTATTATGCAATTTTCGACTTAGAAGAACTCTTAACTGATCTAAATGAAAAAAAATTATTTGATTTCAACACCAATCCCATAACAGGATTAATAGAGACTTCTAATACCATTAACTCTAATATGCATTGGCAATGGCTTACTGATAGCTGCATGGCTGGATTATGGCAAAAAGAAAATGATCCTTTCAGTTGGCGTAAAAGCATGATCGTTAATGCTGCTGTAATGAATACAAATGAAATAAACACTGCGATAGCACATATTTCTAAAGATCCAGATTGGTACAGAAAGGCTCAAGAAGATAAAGAAAGCCTAGATAGAGGTATTTATCATATCTTCAACCCTCGTTCCATCAGAATCAATGCTCTTGGCTCACCCATAGTTAAAGAAATAGAACTCGGTAAATGGATACACCCTCGCCGCGTAGAATCGCAAGCCTTGCTCTTATTAAATATCCTTGAAACTATAGAAGCAGGTATTCATCATGAAGCATGGGGTTTTAACTACACTAAAGATTTTAATGAACAAAACAGGGAAATCATTTTTAAAGCCATTTATAACTTACTCACATTCTTGATGAGTATAAACTGGAATACCAAGCACAATATGTACGATGCCAATGCTCCAACTAGCAGCTCTTGGGAGGAAATCATTTTTTGGGAAGGAGCAAGCTTAGACACAGCATACACCTACTTAGCCTTAGATAAATTCTGCAAATTAGTTTTCAGTGAAAACTACGGTAGAACTAATGCCATTATTGATTTAAAAAATACTTTAAACAATTTAATAGTAAATTGCAACGCTTATGCAGATTGCCTTAACGAATCACAAGTGAGAATGTTGATGCAGGCTTGTAATAGTAAAATTTACGACTGGGTTGTTAAACCTATTCTTTACGATAGAACTCAACCCATCCACAGCCCCGAAAACAAAATAGATACATCTTTAGTACTCCTAGCATCTTCTAATTACAGATTTTCAGAGGATGTTATATTGGATACAGAAATACGCAAGAGTATAGTAGATCTCTGTGATAACTTACTAGCTGATGACTATGGGATGCGTAGATATAATAAATTTACTCGAGAAGATATAGTCACTGGTACATATGTAAAAATTTTTGATAGCTATTTAAATATTAATAGTCAAATAATAAACGAAGTTACTCCTATAGCTCAAGTAATGGTCGGACAAAAAGCTGATATCGTTCAATTAGTACCTAAACATTCATCTACAACTGAATTTCTTAAAAGACAAAAACTAGCTAAAGCTGATTTCTCCGCACAGTGGAGCATCGGCACTACTGCTTCATTAAAAGCTTTAGCTAAAAGCAAAATTAATCTAATTAGCCAAAGCAAAAGTATTAAGTACCTGTCGCCACAAGTAGAAAATTTAATTAAAGAAATAGATATCAAAATCGCCCATTACATTAATAAAACATTAGCTTTAGTAGCTGGTTTTAAAGACAAAGACATGATCCGTGCAGATGGTAATAAGCTAGGAAGATCCTATTCTATTTTAGAAGCCTACCAAGCGGTTACGGACCTTACAGGAAAAACCAAATGGCTTCCTGGTGCTCACACTTTATCTTGGAGTGCAGCACAATTTTATTCAGGTTTAAAACTTGCCCTGAAAGCTGAGCATGAGTTAAGATCTTTTAATGATTATAATTAAAAGATTCTCATGAAAAACACTAAGCTTTATATTGTTTCTTTAATCGTTTTAAATTTTTTCAGTTTAGCTATCTTAAAAGCTGCTGATCCCGCTGAAGAGTTAAAAAATACAAGAAAACTCTTTAAAAATGCCAGTTACTCGCTAAAGCATTTAAATGCATTCACCGACTCTGCTCTAGCACTTGATAATGAATGCTACGCTAAAGCCTACAATGCTGCTGGAACTATGATAGGAGCTAAGTTTGAAGGAAACCCCTTTAAAAAAATCAAAGACTTCTCTAAGGGTAAAAATGCTCTAGAAGAGGTAATTGAAGCTAATCCGGAGAATCCTGAATTTAGGTTTATAAGGTTAGCTGTACAGTTAAACATTCCTAAATTACTTAACTACAGAGATAATATTAAAGAAGATACTACCTTAATTAAAGTCTTTCTAAATACAGATAAACACAGAGATGAAGATTTAGCTAAAATGCTTAAGACTTTTTTAGAGCTTTATAGTCTCTAAAATACTCCACTAAGTACACATTCCAAATTAACATTACTCCACCATAAATAAAATCCTCGACGGGAATAGTAAATGCTCTTATCGAAAGATTCTCAACATTATTATAAAAAACAACAGGTTCATCAAAAGCAATCCCAGTAAGTAAACCATTCACTATGAAAAATGGTATTAGAGTAACCAAATACATCAAATAAAAATTAGGCAAGAAAGATGATTTACGCAAAAATATTAAACTCAAAGCCATAAATAAGCTGGTATAAAAGGTATAGAGCCTATCATAAAAAATAAGAGCCACAGCAAGCAAAGCTATAGCTAATACAATATTTAAATAAGCAAAATTAAATCCCACAAAGGGTTTCGGGAAATAATACTTTAAAACCTCATAAGTAAATATACAAGCATAAGGAACACAGATGAAAAATAAAAGTTCTTCTAAAGGCAGATTTAAAAATTTAATCCCACAGAGATACTTTTCCGTAAAACCCCAGACACCTAAATAAGTGAAAATACTATCCCAAACTGCAAAAACTGCAAGAACTATAGCTATAGCCTTAAAGATAAAAGGAAATAATTTATATAGCTTAATCTTAGTCTCAAAACTCAAACACACTGGCACAAGCACACTAAAAAAATTTATTAGTAAGTAGGTAAAAGGCAGCATCTTAATTCTGAATCATAGTCCTTGAACTTGTACGTTTGCGAGCAATCCCATTATTCTAAATAGCACAAGAAGCACTTTCCCTAGGCTGCTTTGAATAATATTTCAGTGGTACCCATAACATACCAAAATTTTCACCATCTTCTTTATAAATATGACTATGATGGTCTTTATGAGCTCTTCTTAGCCCATCAAGATAAGGATGTGAAAAATTATCTAAAAATTTAAAACGCCTATGAATGTAAACATCATGAACTAAAAAATAACATAACCCATAGACCGTAATCCCCAAACCTAATGCATAAGCATATAAATTAGAAAAGAAGAAACCTCCCATAATCAGTAGCATAGAAGGTAAAGCAAAAATCACAAAAAAGACATCATTTTTTTCAAAAAAACCAATATCCTTTTGATGATGATCTTCATGGAAATTCCACATAGAGCCGTGCATCACATAGCGGTGCATGATATTAGCGACTAGCTCCATGCAAAGAAAAGTGGCGATAATAATGCTTAGATATAAAATAAACATTCTAAGATAATTCTAGCAAGAGGCTATGCAGAGTTCGACGTAATTTCTTACTGTCTTCTCTCAAAATAAAGATGAAAAGTTAGAGTTTCTTATCTTTATAAATACATGCGTTCAATAATGGATTCTAAACACTCTATTAGTAATATATTAGATTTCTATAAAAAGTCCTCAGAGATTCCAGAATCAGTGATGGGAATGATTTCAGAAAATATAAAAAAAATTGATACAAATGGCGATAATTTTATAAGCTACAGGGAGCTTAATCAATACGAACCAACAAATGGTAGTGAAAAAAAACTGTTACTTGATAATTGGAATTATTTATCTCCCTCAGATGAATCTGATGGACTACAGCAACTCCCTATAGATACTTGCCCTATCAATCACCCTCTTAAGAAAGAACAATCTAAAAGGCTTGCTTTAATTATAGACAGTCCTTTAACATTAAATCCTAAAAACGAAATTAACGTAAATAATAAAATTGATCCAGGTGAAATAACGGTAAACCACGCTAGTCTGCATGAAATGGCAATTAAACTTGACAGCCCATGTATAAAGACTAAACACCTTAACAAAACTGGTCCTTTAGCAGATGATATAGTGAATCAAATAAAAAAAATTTCAGAAGAAAATCCAGACAAGCCTCTTGTGGTTTCTTCTTCCGTTGGTTCTTCTGCCCTCGTAATAAAAGAGAAAGATTTAAAATCTTTATTACCAGAAGACTTTGAATCAAAAAATAACTTAAGCCCTTCTTCCATTAATGCTTCTAATTACTTTAAAGAGCCTTATCGTTCAGGCATTCTAGAGGAATTTCAACGCAAGCTTGTGACTGGTAATGAAAATCTAATTGAGACAGGACAAGAATTAATTCAAGCTTTAGCTATAGTTGATATTCTTAATGCACACCCCTCTGGAGGGAAATACGTGACTGCAATTGGTAATAGAGATGACGAAGTTGATCTTATAAGACTTGTTGAAGGAATAAAAACCATTAGCTCCCGAGCTGAAGATGGCAAATTAAAACCCTACAATTCTAAACTCTCACAGACAGCTGAATACGTAGATGCAGATGAAATATGGATTAGTGCGGAGAGAAATAAATATGATCAGATTATTTATATTCGATACACCAATAATGATCCCAAGAATTTAAACACAGTGGAAGTTCCAGTAGTAGATAATAAGCTTGGTGATTCCTTTCTTGGACGTGACTTTAACTCTGTACCAAAAGCTAGCGAATCTGATCTTACGACATTGACCGAATTAGAAAAATTAATAAAGAAACAGAAGTCAACACCGACAGAATTAACTTTAGAAGATTTAAAAATCCGTAATGAAATAAATAGAAAATATGCAACAGTAAAAAACAAACTCATTGTGGGTCCAAGTAAGCTACAGAGTTATGAAGTATATTATGACGACACTACACAAAAATATGAAGCTGTGATTAAAAACTACAGGATAGATAAACAGGGTCAGCTATACCAATATTACGAAGGAAGTTCTTTCGCAAAGCCAATGAATCAGATTTTTAATGATTTAGAAGCTCAAAAAAACATGAAGTAATTTATCAATCATCCTAAATCTTTACTACCCTCTGCTGCACGTAAAAGCCTATCATTAATGGCTTTACCTACAGAATCATAGGGAATAGGCATCACAGTTATACTATCTACTCCCAAATTTTCTAGCTCATGTAAACTAGCAAAGAGCTTAGATGCAGCTTCATCTAAATCAGCACTAGGACTAATATTTATAATTTTTCTAAATGAAAAATTTAAATCACTTTCAGTCATCTTACTCGAGCTCTGAATCAATGCCTCTGCAATAGATCCAAACGCAATTAAAGCTTCATTCTCAAAAGGCTTATCATTAAAACTGTAATTTAAGCGTAATTTACATTTAGGTGCATAATGCTTTAAAAGCATACCCGGAGATCTGATACTCTCATCTTGCTCTGGCAGAGCAATTTCACCAAGAATATTCTTTAATTCCATCACAGACACACTACCATAACGCAGTAATTTAGGCAAAGAATTACTTAAATCTAAAACTGTAGACTCTAAGCCACACTCACAGTTACCACCATCCACTATCCACTCAAGGTACTGCTCGCAAACTCTAGTTTCTGCGTTTCCGTCATCCTCATGATCCTCATGTACTCGCAGTACACTGCGGTCATTCGTCCTCCTCAGCCTTGAACTTGCACGTTTGTGAGCAGTCCCATCTTGTGAAACTCCAATTTCCGTGCTTTCACCCGCCTCATGATCCGGAAAAAGCTTAGCCACATGAGCAGCAGAGCTAGGACTTAGTCTCCCAGAGGGATTAGCGCTAGGTGCTGCGACTGGGGCAGCGAACCGCCTTAATAGTTCAAGCGTAAAAGGGTGTCGTGGAATCCTTACCCCCGCGGTATTTAAACCAGCACAGACTATTTCAGAGATTCTAGAGTTTTTAGTTTTATTTAAAATTATAGTGAGCGGACCTGGCCAAAAGATTTCAGCAAGCTTAACTACACGTTCGTCATAAATTACATCTTTAAAAATCTCATCTAGAGTAGCATAATGAGAAATTATAGGATTAAAACTAGGTCTACCTTTAATTTTAAAAACTTTTTCCACTGCTTTAGTACTAGCGGCTGAAGCCGCTAAGCCATAGACTGTTTCAGTTGGGATAGCGATTACATCATCGGAATTTAAAAGCTCTAATGCTTTATTTAAACTATTTTGACTGGTGTCTAGGATTTTTGGCATAGAGTTTGAAAATTTTTAAATGGTAATAAAATAATTTTTTTATCAAGCTCTGCCAGCCTGTCACCTGGATAAATAATATAAAGCTTTTCTAGATTCAGCTCTTCTAAAGCTAGTTGCATGGATTTAGTCACGCTAGGAGCTTCATTAAATTTAACCTCTATGCCATAAGCTTTAGTGTCTTTAAAATATAAAAGATCTAATTCCGCCTGTGCATGTACTCCCCAGAAAAAAACAGAATTTGCTTTAAGATCTAAAAAGCTAATACACTGCTCTATAACAAAATTTTCCCACGAACTACCCATATGAGGATGATTATAAAGCTGCTTAAATGTAGATATCTGACTCAAAGAGTGAAAGAGACCAGAATCTCTAAAGTAAATTTTAGGTCTTTTAACTAATCTTTTTTTAGTATTACTGTGCCAAGGGGATAACTCACGAATCACGAAAGTGTTTACTAGAATATCTAAATAATGCCTAGCCGTGGTATCACTGACTCCGAGGCTCTTTGCTATTTCAGAGCTGTTATAAATCTGCCCATGATAATGAGCAAGCATAGTCCAGAAGCGCCTCAAAGCATTAGTCCCGATCTTAATACCAAGACTAGGAATATCTCTTTCAAGAAAAGTACTAATAAAATCTTCCCGCCAAGCAAATGAGGCTTCATCATTCTTCGCTAAAAAAGAACGAGGAAAGCCACCTCTTAGCCACAACTTCCTCGTATCATTTATATCTAAAATATCTAAGCTTAGACCACCTAACTCTAAATAGCTAATTCTTCCAGCAAGAGATTCAGAGCTTCGACTAAGTAATTCAGGCGAGGCACTACCTAAAAGTATAAACTTAGTTACAGATTCATTCTTATCAATCAATACTCTTAAAACAGGGAACAGGTCTGGCTTTCTCTGAACCTCATCAATAAAAACATAGCCTTTTAAATCTGCTAGTAAAAGATACGGATTTTCAAAAAGTTTTAAATCTGTAGGATTCTCTAAATCAAAAAAATACACTTTTTTAGGATTTAAAGTTTTCTCAAACTCTCTTGCTAAAGTGGTTTTACCACATTGACGTGGACCCAATATAGCCAAAGCTGGAGAATAGCTTAACTTCTCTTTTATTTTTTTTATTTCTTTTTTTCTTTCGATCAAAAGCATCACTTACATTATGCCATGAAATTTCGGTGTCAAGCACCGAAATTTCATGACGTACCCGCATGAACAATAATAGATAAATATAGCCTATATTTCATCAGGTTATCCAAATTTTTGCTGTTGTCACACGTTCGACAACAGTGCCAAGTCACAACTCATCTGAAGTGCTACTGCATATTTATAGCTATAATCTGCAATAGCACTTCAGATTTAAAGGGTATAATAACTCCATGGAATATATAAGCAGATCTATTAAAATTCCTAAGAAAATTAGTTTTCTACTTTTCGGTCCTAGACAGGTCGGAAAAAGCACTTTATTAAAACATAAATTTCCTGAAGATGAAACACTAAAATATGATCTACTAGATTTTAGCCTTTTACGAAAGCTAGAGAGAGATCCTAGTATATTTTTCGATGAAATCAAGTCTAGAAACAAAAAAATAAAGTATATTCTAGTCGATGAAGTCCAAAAACTACCATGGATACTAGATGAAACTCATAGAGTAATAGAAAATCTTAAAAATCCCCCTTACTTTATTCTCACTGGTTCTAGTTCCCGTAAATTAAAAAAATCACAAGGTAATCTATTAGCGGGAAGAGCGATAGAGAGAACTTTGTACCCTTTTATCTATGAAGAAATAGCTGATAATGAAAATATTATATTTAATCTAAATAACGTTCTTAGTTATGGCTCCCTGCCTAGTGTCTATCTGCATCATGACAATGAAATAAAATACGAAATCCTTAAAACCTACACTAATACTTATATCAAAGAAGAAATTAAGGAAGAAGCTTTGGTGAGAAATCTAAATGCTTTTAACGAATTTCTTTTCTTAGCATCTGAGGAAAATGGGAATTTAATCAATTACAGCAATATCGCTCAGGATACGGGTGTTAGCCTGAATACCATAAAAGAATATTATCAAATACTGGTAGATACTTTAATGGGCTTTATGTTAATGCCTATCAAGAGGTCTACCAGGCAGCAGATCGCTAAAAGCCCTAAATTTTATTTCTTTGATACTGGCGTACAAAGAGCACTTGTAAATAAAGTACAGGTGCCACTGATGAAGAAAACAAAAGAATATGGAAAATCTTTTGAGCATTGGCTTATAAAGGAGATCATCTATAAATCTAAATATAAAAATAATGATTATAAATTCTCATTTTATCGAGTAAATGAAGAGACTGAAGTAGATTTAATTATAGAGAAACCAGACAAAAGCATTATAGCTATTGAAATTAAAGCTAATAATAATCCTCATAAAGAAAAGTTAAAAGGCTTAGAATCCTTCGCCAAAGTGTTTCCTAAAGCTGAATTAATCTGTGCTTCACTTACAGATAAACCTAATAAACTAGAAAATGGCATCCTCGTTCTGCCGTGGGAAGACGTTTTAAAAATGATCTGAAAAGCACTTCCCAAGCTAGGACTACCTTTAAACCGTCGAAAAATACCCCATTCTCGCCACCGAAACCTCAGAAACAAACATAACCCCAGACTTCTCTTCAAATAAGGTTTTCATGCCTTTAGCTACAGAGTTAATCACTGACTGCGGTGCCACCGTCATTATCATTATCAAGCTTGCCATATCATTGAAGAGAAGCCTCCCTTCATGAAAGCCATCATGACCATATCCTGAAACGTTTGGGATTATCGTATAGCCCGTGACACCAGCTTTCTGAATCATCTCTGTTACCATAGCTTCATCCTCGCCTGAAACTATAATCTCGAGCTTAAGCATTTTGCTTAACTCTATGCTAGTACCCTCTTCATCGTAATGTGAATCTATCATTTTTACTCAACTCCTATTGTATTATCGCTTTTAAGTATTTTCCAGTGATCTTGGCTAATAAGACTAGAAAGCTCATTAGTATTCGGATCTAAAACCACTAATCTTATCCATTCGTTATAGAAAAGGTTCTGCAAAACAGTGTTTTTAGAAATAATCTTCTTCACTCTCTCTATCGGTGAAAAAATAAAAACTCTCAACCGCAAAGGTCTATGATAGAGTTCATCATCAGCACTCATTACCGACTGTAAAGCTAATCCCGTATAAAGGTCACTAGCATTGCCTTGCATCACCCCAAAATTCCCAACTATATTATGTGTAATTTTACTACCACTACCGAAATTCACATTATCTACAGTAGAAAAATAATACTGACTATTAATCCACTGAGTAACTACCATCGGTGCAGTCATAATCGTTTCTAAAAGTAAACCATTAGAATCTTGAGTCCAATCATAAGAGTGCATAAAAGCACGATTAGATAAATCAAGTCCTTTACTTAAATGACGAGGGCCGATGATAAAACTGGTATTTCCAGCAAGTCCCCATTCTGGTCTTACCTCTGACCAATCCATAGACCTTCTCAGGGACTGCTCGCAAACTCCATTTTCTGCGTTTTGGGCGTATAGCCGAACTCCAATTTCTGCATTAAGGAAACTAAGCTGCCTAATAGCATTATTCTCTTTCTTAGCCTGCACTAATGATTCCTCTAAGTCAGCAAGAAGCTTTCTTTGCTCACTTGTCTTAAGCTCATAATCATAAAACTCAAAATCATCAGTAGTCGTATTGTGCTCAGCGCCTATAAACAATGTAGAATCTGGAATATTAATTCCTCTTTTAGCAAGCTCTAATCTAATCTCGTGCTTATTTAGAATCTTCGCTAAAGCTTTAGCATTAACGCCCCCGTGATTACCAGCACAGGCTCCACAGTCTAAAGCAGAAGCATATGGATTATTCTCAGTAGTACTTCCGTGACCAGAGAAGACGACTAAAGGAGCGAAATTCTGTGTTAAACCCATTAGCCTTAAAGCCATTTCAGAGAACAGTAACTGTTCTTTTTTAGCTAAGCCTGTAAAAATATGTTTCACTTCAGCCTGACTAAGGTTTTCATCAGCCGTATTCTTAGCATTTATTACTGTATCTTTTACATCAAGCATAGGCTCAAAGGAGATTTTAGGTTTAATCGCAGCTGAGATCCTGCTTAGTACAGCGTTTAGAGAAGGGGTTAAAGTCCTAATCATCATACTGAGCATATACAGTGGTCCAGAAGCTTCAGCAAATATAAACGCAGATGCGATATTAGCTTTTAAAGCCTTATAGACATTAAAAATCGTTTTCAGTAATGAATTAGAATATTCATACTGCTCAAGCTTATGCGAGCAAGAACTATGTACTTGCTCATCAATAAAGTGTTTGGGTTTAATTAATACTGGACAAGCATCTTTAAATTCCATAGAATCATATTCCTTGTAGCTTATCGGCAAGCCAAAAAAACCAGCAAATCCTAAAGTCTCAATTCTAGAATCAGCTTCAATACAGCGTCTTATCCCCTCTGATCTGACATCTATACAGAAAACCATTTGGGCAAGTTGCTTAGACTTAGATAAATTCAAAAAAAGTGCTGAAGAATTATTCAGAATAGATTTACCGTCCATTGAAGATTTCCTGTGATTCCGGCAAATACCATCAATAATAGGCTTCTGGAAGCTATCTTCCCAAGCAGAAAGCCATATCATCGCTTCTCTTTCTAGAAAAAGATTTAGTGGAGTCCTGATTAAAATTAGCTCTTCACTGGTCAGTGCTGAAAAATCAGCATAATAAAGGTTACTAAGTGTAAGTTTTAATTTTTCATCAGCAAATAAATACCTCTCACGCTCTAATTCTTCTAGAGACTTAAAATTTTTAGTTAAAACCTGCTTCGCTAAAAGCCTTTCTAATTCCTCAAAACAGGTCAGCTGAATATTATTAACTCTAAAATAATCAAACAAGAAAATAGCTTCAACACAAAGCCTAACAGCTAAATATTCCAATTTAGAAGCTGGGTACTTTTTATATTCTGGAATATGAGCATATAGATGACGCCATTTTATAAATGAAGCCCAGCCCGGAAGAGCTGCTAAACTAGCTTTCAAATACTCTTCCCAATCTTCTCTCCTGATACCAAGTGAATCAAGTAAAACTATTAAAGCTCTTTCAGGACAGTCTGGAAGCTGCTTAAACCATTCTCGTAAATGCTTATCAAGTTTCAAGTCTGAATCATAAAGAGCTAAAGCCTTCCATGCAGCATAAAAACCTTTTTCTCTATTCGGCATCTGCCAAACAGCTATTCCTTCATCAAAAAAATGATTAAAAAACTTAATCATGTAATTATTAACTTTATCTAGTAGATCGCCACTCTCAACTCTTCTACTATGCGGGTAAACAGAAGGACTGGCTAAATTTTTAAACTCTAATTCCCTAGAAAAAAAGATTTCCCAAAAAAGTTTCTTTAAATTTATCTCTTTATCTAAAACCCTTATATCTAGTTCTATATCCTCTAGCATCTTCTCGAAATGTTCATTCAAAGCAGCTAAGGATATTTCCTCTCTATCATAGAGTTCTAAATATTTAGATTTTTTTAAAAAACAATTAGCCGAAAAATATTTCTTAGCTTGCTTCGCGGCTTCAAGAAAATGCTTATCTTCAAAGCCTTTTAACGGATTTACAGCAATAAAAGTTTTTAAAGACCAGTAAGGAGCAATGATTTCAGAAGCATTTGAAATAAGTGCCTGTACCATAGCCGAATTGAACTTTTCAGATTCAAAATTATCTACGACTTCTTTTAATTTATTACTTAGATTATATTCGCTAAAAATATCCATGCGTAAAACTTCCTTAATGATAGAGGTGATTAGTCTCCTTTAAATAAGCATAATCTCCTCTTACTGATGTGTAAGTAGAGGCTTTTGCTCTCGATGAGTTCATTAAAAACGCATACAGAGGCAGCCTTAAATTCATCGGCAGTAAAGCTAAAAGATCTTTTTTAAAGTGCATTAAAGCCCAAAGCATTATAAATACTGAACTTACAAGATAATGTAGAGCTGTAAGTTTATAAGTCGCGCTGATCAAAGAAGAAGCTAAAATCTGCTCAAAGAAATGCAAAAAAGATCCATAAATAATAGCCACTATAGAAGAGCTAAGTAGTGCTAGAAAAGAAGTCAAATAAAGATTTATCGTTTTTTGAGCCTCTTTAATGATATTAAAAGAAAGCTCCGCAAGTGCCATAGCAATAAAAATCATCAAAATAAAACTACTGTCTTCTAAATTAATCAAAATATGCGAAGCCTGAGAAAATATGAAAAGGGTGATGATACCCATAACCAAGGACATTAAGAAATTTACCTTCACTGAAACCTGCTTCATGTCTTTATTTAAAGCAAGTTTTAAAATTTTCAGCTCAGAGAAAGCAGAACCAGCCGAAAGAAAATGAAAAGCTTTAAAAAAACCATGCATACAGAGATGACTAATAGCAGCAGGATAAAGCCCTAAACCTATCTGCATAAACATAAAACCCATCTGCGAAATAGTAGAAGAAACTAAAACCCCTTTAACCGAGCTTTTTACGAACAGCCATAACATAGCAGTGAAGGCAGACACAGAGCCTATGATAAATATTAAAGACAAGCTCGCTGATTGAGTTCCTAAAGCCATAGCGAACTTCACCAGCAAATATCCTCCGCCATTTACTAAACCAGCATGCATTAAAGCAGAGACTGGAGTTGGAGTATTAATAGACGACATTAACCAGCCGTGAAAAGGTAGCTGCGCAGACTGAGTCATAGCCGTAATTATTAATAAAGCTAATAAAACACATTGTGAAACTGAACCTAGATTAGTAAAAGAAGCTAGAGTCTCTGAAATAGAAAAAGTCTTCGTTAAGCTAAAACTTAATCCTATAAATAAAAGAAAACTAATAATGCCTATAGAAAAATTCCTTCCAGCCACAATACCAGACTCTAAAGCCTGTTTCCAGAAAGATTTATGCACTATCATCATCACAAGAATTAAATTACTAAAAGCCCACAGAGCAGCGAAAAGCAACATATTATCCACGTTAAACATACAGATAAGTGAAGTAATTAAAATACTTAATCTTATAAAAAAGCCTTTATACTCAGCATCACCACGCATATAACGCACTGAATATACAGTAACTACCAGCCCTACGATAAGTACCAATAAACTCATCACTAAGCTCAATGAATCTACTTGAAATAAATTTGGACTGACGAGCATCTCTTCCATTAATCACCATAATAGTTAAAGCATATTTATTAGTAAAGTTAAAGTATATTATTGGGGCTATTAGTTTTACTAATAATCGATTATAATAATTAAAATAATGAATAATCTAGAAATTTCTAGTTTACAGTGTTTCATAGCTCTAGCTGAGCATACTAGCTTTACTCAGGCGGCGAATCGAATTAATATAACCCAATCAGCCATCTCTCAACAGATCGCTAAATTAGAAAAACAACTTAAAACCCAACTCTTTCACAGAGGGCGAGTCAATACTTTAACTCACTCTGGAGAAATACTTCTCACTTACGCTAAAGAGATACTAAGACTAGAACAAGAAGCCATAGACTATTTTAAAGAGCCAGAACTAGAAGGTGAGATAAGATTCGGCTTGCCAGAGGATTTCGCCACGGTATTTTTGCATAAAGTTCTTTCAGACTTTTCAGCTAGCCACCCTCGAATATCGGTAAGTGTAGAATGTGATCTAACTCTTAATCTCCTAAATAGCTTCAAAAGAAAGCAGTTCGATTTAGTTCTAGTAAAGCTTTACGATCAAAGAGATTTTCCTAACGGAGTCGAAATATGGAGTGAAAAACTAGTTTGGGTAGCAGCCCATAATTATACGCATAAAAGTAAAGCCGGAGCTAAACTGCCCTTAGTATTATCACCTAAACCCTGCGTCTACAGAGCAAGAGCACTAGAGTCCTTAGATAAAGCAGATATACCTTGGAAAATTGTTTACTCTAGCCCAAGCTTCGCTGGAGCAACAGCAGCAGTTAAAGCAGGCATGGGGATTACAGTACTGCCTTTAAATATGGTTCCTAGCGGACTTGACATATACAGAGATAAATACCTGCCAGATTTAGAAGATACGCATATTACTCTACTTACCAAGGAGAATGCGAAAAAATCAGTAAAGTCTTTTGCTGATTATGTTTTGAAGCAGTTGCATTAGGAGCTGCAAATCATTTTCTTTAAGCTGAAATAATAAACTCCGTAAAATAACTAATATCATCCTCTAACTGAGATCTTTCCAAAGCTTTAAAATAATCATTACGCCTCTCACTCTTGATAGTGAGCCAATTATAACTATCATTAATAAAAGCAATATTCATTAAAAAACGTGAAATGCGTCCATTACCGTCTGAGTGCGGATGTATACTGACATAAAAATAATGTAAAAATATGCCTAAAAGAAAACCATTATCAAGATCTTTAGTATATTTAAAAAGCTCATTTAATAAAAAAGGAATTTTCTCATAATTGGGTGGAACATACATAGAACCTTTAATAGAAACAAGATGCTTACGATAAACATCCCTTTCGATATCTATAACTTTTGCATTTAAACTAGGCTTCCACAATTCCTCAAACAATTTTCGTGCTAAAGTCTCACTGATAGTAAATCTGGTATCATTTAACTTTTTAATATAGTCTAAAGTATTCATAAAACCTTTAGCAGCTAACTGATCCTTTAAAGTCGCTTCATATTTATGACTAGGCTCATGCGTCTCTAAAAAACGAATCAAAGATTGAGTTACAGTGTAACCTTCTATAGTTAAACTGTGATAAGTATCTTCTATAGAGACTCCCTCTATATCTTTAGCTGTAAGTTTCTTTTTTAACTTGATTGGCTTTTTAATAGCCTGAAGATATTTAATAGCCTTTAATAAAGATATTTCAAAGCGATTTATATAAGCTGGTCTTTCAAGCGATAGAGGCAGAAGATAATCTTCAAAAGGGTTTTTAACTGGCACTGTGACTTTATAAATTTTATAAAGCTCCTCTAATTCTAAACGAATAGTAAAATCCCCTAAAGCTCTCAGAGCGCCTATCAGCCTTGCAAGCAGTACATCTGATCTTTGTTTTTTAAAATAATCCAAGATATACTCCTCATCACGGTCAGAATCACGGATAAAAGAAATTAATTCATTTTTATAATTTTTATAATCACTTAAGGTAGCATGAATAATTAAATATTCGGGTCTAAGCAGGAAAACTGGCTTTAAGAATAAGGCTTTTTTAATTAGAGGTTTTTCTGTAAAGTTTTTATCATAACTAGCGTAAATTTCAAAATCCTCAGTAAGTTTGATAATACGATTTGATTTAGCTTGAGTACTAATACTGATCTGCTTTAGATTTATACTAAAATCCTCTAATAATAATTTGTAAGCATAGGCACCAGTACAGTACCAACCCTCTGGAAAAGCTATATTTAAAAACTCTATTACTATAAGCCAGAAATTAGCTTTCAGCACCCTAGATTCCAGCTCATCACTATGCTTCAGAAATATATACTGCTTGTTAATTTCACCGATAAATTGCTGAGAATAGAGATATGAAATTATCTCTGTATCTATATCACTTTTTTTATGGACTAGTTTTTGCTTTTTAAGATTCAACTTTAGCCATTCAAGAGCTTTCTTTTCAATATTTACTAAAGATTCATTCATTATATTAATTATAGTAGAAGTATTATATCAATTATAGTAGAAGCATTATATTTTTTTTAGTTAATCTCTTATATTATTCCCAGTTAAATCTCACCTTAAGGATTTTCACATCCAAAGGTGCCTAAATTTATGAATAATTCACTAAAAAATAAATTGCGCGTTACTTTCTTAAGAAAATTTAGTAAATAAATTGCATTACGTAATAATATGGTAGCATCATTACTGTAACTTTATAACAATAGTGAGGTTAACCAAGACCTGAAAAGACCTATACCTTTTAACTAGCCTCCATGCTAAACACCGCTCTTAGCCCAAATAATTCCGCTGCTTTAGATACTTACATTGGGACTCTAAGCGGTAAAAGAGTATCTGACTTGGAACACAGCCCCGAGCTAAGAAATTTCGTTAAAGAATATCAATCTAAATACGGCTTTCATTTACATCTTAAAAATGGAGATGAATTAGACCCCTGTAATGGTGATCATCATCACACGAGTAAATCTTTACATGAAGAGGATAAGCATAGTCATAATCATGGTACGTCAAAAACTCAAGAACCTAAACACAATACGAAGCACGATCATGCTAATGACAAAGATAAACATGAAGAGTATAAAGCTCACATCCAGAATCATACTCACACAGAGCATCATAGCCATGATCACACTCAGAATGAACCAGCAAAAGGTTTTTTAGAAAAGTTACTAAGTAACATTTCAGAGAGTGATTCTATCCCTAAAACTTTTAAACCGCTTGTAATCAGAGGAACTATAAACTTAGCGAATATTTTTTTAGCACAGAGCCTAAGCGCCCCACTGCACCAGTTACATACACCAAGTGAACTTACTAGCAGCTCTGCTGTTACTGCAATGCATCTATTGAACTACGGTACTAATAAATGGGAAAGCCTCGCTAAAAATCTATTTACTATAGTTCCTTTCGTAGCCTTACACAGATTAGTAAAAGTACCTAATTTCGTGATGAGATCTGCTCTAGGATTCGTCATTAGCTTAAGCGAGCATCTATCTAGCTCCGATAATCAGAAAACTAAAATGGAAAAATTTAAAGATGCTTTCAATAAAGATGCTGGAAAATTCCTCTCTAAACTTTTACAGATGGAAACTATGTTAAACACCGCTATTCCACTAGGGCGGAGTATCGCTCAAAAGATTCCAAATAAAATCCTAGCATTCGTTAGCCAAAACTTAGCTATGGCTGGGGCCTTCACTGTTATTCCCGAGCTATTTAACTTATTTAAAAATAAAGCTAATCATAATTCTAATTCTGCTTTAGATCATAGCGCTCTTACAGCCGAGCTTTTAGAATGTCCAGTCTGCGGCGAGGCTCATGGAGTAGATCTTCACCTCGCTGAAATTTCCGAAGGGGTTAGCGTAGCTGGAGCGAATAACGCTAGCGATCAAGATCATTTACATTCACTAGTTCATCACGGAGGAGTTCATTAGATGGTTTTAGGTCTATTAAGAAATATTCCTGTTCTAAATTCTTTTCTCGGTCAGAAAGCCCCTGAAAAAAACTCAGAAACTGAAGCCGCAGTGAATATTAAAAATGAAAAAGCGATAATTCAAGAAGGCTTAAAGCCTTTATTTATAGTAGCTTTACCCGAAGGTGATTTTTCAGAGCTGAAAGCTAAGCTAAAAGAGAAGTTTAGCGGCAGAGACCTGTATTTCGAGCTAGACCCCGAACTTAAAAAGCCGAAACTGTACATTATAAAGCCAAATGCTCTAGCTAAGAGGAATTTAGAAGCAGCTTTAGATAAAGCTTTTATTAAAGAAAATTATGAAAGTATAGAACTTAATGCAGATGAAAGTAAGCTTGGGGATAGCTTATTAAGAACTATGAATACTAAGCTTAGTTACTTAGAGGGAGCTAAGCGAAAATTAGAGGATACGCAGACAGGAGTAGAGAAAGCTAAGCTGCGTCAGTCTTTGGAGAGTTTGAGTAAGGCGGGAAATAAACTGCACAATGGAGAAGCAAGATTAAATGCTTTAGGGGTACATATTTGCGGCGAAGGTTGTAAACATGGTGGAGGACGAGAGTTAACAACAGAAGACACCACGAGAGTCCTAGAAGAATTCCAGGATTCCCATAGAACTCAAACTAATAAAAGTATTACAAACACTAAACAAGAAAGACTCCAAGGTCTGCAAACGTTTCTTGTCAAACTCAATGAGCTAGGAGATAATCACCAAACACATAATCAACTAATAGCATCTAGCAATTCCATTTACATTATTACTGATAAAAATAATGGTCGAACATTTGACCCGACACAGCTAGAACTAACTTTCGCTCATAGAGAGAAACTTAGTAATGATTTTACAGTACATAAATTACCTCTGCTTGATTTCCTAAGAGGTGTAGAATTAACAGCAAGCTCTAAGAAAATAAGTAATGGTGATATACACCAGAAGGAAATGCACGCTAAAGACGTTATCCAAGCTCAGTCTATTTTATCGATACTGAATACGTTAGAGAATCCAAACCCTCTAACTGCACTTAAAAATAACTTCGAGAGAAACCTAAATCAAATCAGCATTAAGATTAAAGAAGCTTTAAAACAAGTACAGTCCGCCAGTAAAGTGGTCTTAAATCCAACAGCTATGAATCAAAGCCTTAGTACCAGTAGTATTCTAAATCAAGGTGCTAGTTTTTCCAATACTGATTTTAGAATAATGAATACAGAAAGGTCTCAAGAAACTAGTTCTGCAAGAAAATCTATAGAGGAATCTACAAAAGAATTACTGAAAAATATTTTCTCCCCAGAGAATAGATCATTTAAAAATAGTGCAAGGGAAGTCTTAAGCACATTTAGTCTCGATGAAACCAAGCTAATAAGCTCACCCATCTCTCAATATTTTAACGAACAAATAAATCAGAATAGATCACAAATTCAATCACAAAACAGTCCAAATTTAAGAAAGAATCTTAATGCAGAGACTGTACAAAACTATATAAACAATAGAGTTCAGATCAACCAGCAGCTTAATCTGCTACCAGAATTAATAGATAAAGCTTTTTCCTATGACAATAACGTACTAGCAGGATTTGAACAATCTGATCCTTCTACTACTCACACAAATAAACAACTAGCCGCAAAAGAATATTTACAAAATAGAACTAATGCCTCTGGGGAAGAAGAACATGATAAACAAGTAGGCGGAATAGCTCTCACTGGACAGTTTTCATTTATAGACCGTAAAGAATATCATGAGAGAAATAAGACCTATGAAGATTTTCCACCATTACCAGAGAGCTGGAAATCAGAATCTAATTCAGCCACAACTACTACCCAAGAGACTCAGATAAATCACAACCCAGCAAACACTACTCAGAAAGCTACAGCAGAAGCAGCTGAAACTAGCACAGAAACTGCTACCCCTCATGCAGAAACAGCTGTTAATGATCAAAACGAGCCGGTAGAACCTAGCAGCAGAGATAACCTAGATAGATAAAATAAAACACAGTTATAATACAGAAAGAAAGCCCCATGCCCCACCTACACCAAGAGACCTTCATCGAAAAAGCCCTAGAAAAACTAAAGCAGCACGCCTTTAAATCAACTCGAGCACGCAATGATATTTTAGAAGCTATCGCTAAACACGATAAAGCCCTTTCAGCATACGAGCTTCAGGATTTACTAAAAAATGAAGGGAAAAACTATTCAGCGATCACCATATATCGGGTCATAGATACACTTTTAGAATTAGATATAGTGCATAAAGTTCATTCGATAAATAGTTTTATGAAATGCTGTGAGCATAAGAATCATTTACATCGCCTCCTAGTCTGTAAAAGCTGCCATAACGTCAAGCCAGTAGAGAGAGCAGCTACAGAGCTTCATATAAATGGCTTTGCGCAGGTAGAAGTTATAGATGAGGTATTAGGTCTCTGCGAGAAGTGTCATTAAAGCAACGTCAATGATCCTATTCCTTTCTCTGGCAAGATTTCGTACCTTCGAGAACTGATTTATTTAAAAAAAATACTATAACAAAGACTTGCTATATTCCACAGCCCCTAAACAGCCACCGCTTCTTCCATCTCACCCCATACTGGAAAAGGATCTTTAAACTCAAGCCAAGCCTTTTCACCCAAAGCGAGTTCATCTTCCGTTAGCAGAGCGGATTCCAGCTTATTTATAATCGCTTCTTTATCCATATCAATACCGATAATTACTAATTCTTGTCTTCTATCACCAAAAGGCTCTACCCATGAAGATTTAATTTCTTTTACCGTCGCTTCATCTTCTGGCCAGAAGCTTGCTGGCGCTCCCGCCCACCAATAACCAGCCATACGACTCTGACAGATAGCTCCAGCTTGTGACCAGAAACCCACCTTATCCATTCTACTCGCTAACCAAAAATAACCTTTAGAGCGAATTACCCCAGGCCACTCTTCATCAAAGACTTTACGTAAACGCTGTGGGTGAAATGGTTTACGTGCGACATAAGTAAAATTAGTAATGCCATACTCATCGGCTTCTGATTTATCTTCTTCTTTCAGAGACTCCATCCACTCAGGATTCTCTTCTGCACTATTTATATCGAAAAGACCAGTATTTAAAACCTCTTTTAGAGGTACAGCTGCGTTTACTGCTTCAATTATCTTCGCATCCTCATTTAAAGCTTTAATCATTTTACGTAAATAAGCTGTATCCTCATCACTAATTAAATCTAATTTATTCAGAATTATTACATCTGCAAATTCAATCTGTGAGAGCAAAAGATCCACTATAGTACGAACATCTTCACCATCACGTGCCATCTCTCTATCAGAGAGAAAATCCGTAGAGCCATAATCTTTCAGAAAATTAAATGAATCTACCACAGTTACCATAGTATCTAGCTTAGCGATATCAGATAGTGAACTTCCTTCTTCATCCTCAAAACTAAAGGTCTCTGCGATAGGCATCGGCTCAGAAATCCCAGTCGACTCTATAACTAAATAATCAAAACGATTATCAGCAGCTAATTTCTTCACTTCCAGTAAAAGATCTTCTCTTAAAGTGCAGCAGATACAGCCATTTGACATTTCTACTAATTTTTCATCAGTCCTACTTAAAGTAGATTCACGATTCACTAAATCAGCATCTATATTCACTTCACTCATATCATTGACGATTAGAGCGACCCTTAATCCCTCTCGATTATTTAAGATATGGTTCAATAAAGTGGTTTTACCAGCACCAAGAAAGCCAGATAGTACAGTTACCGGGAGCTTAGGAGTATCTACAAGAAGACTAGAACTTTGACTCATAATTATCTAAAGATAGCACTAAATGTAATAGTATTACAATAAAGATTTTAATACGTTTTTAAATCAATTCACCCTGTAAAAATTTAAAAACCTGCTCCGCCGTTCTGTAATCAGCAAAATAATTTAAGTTAATTTACTCATTAATTTTTCATCTTCTATCAGTTTAGATATGCTTTTTTAAGTGGTCGCAGTTTGCGACCACTTAAAAATCATGCCCAATAAATCTAAAATTCTAGATCAATCAAAATTAGATATAGTCTTATCCATAGAAGACTTAATAATTGAATTGAGGGGACAGAATGTCCTAATAGATAGTGATATTGCTAGTTTGTATGGAGTTACCACCAAGAGACTAAATGAGCAGGTTAAACGCAATCAAAACCGCTTTCCCTCTGATTTTATGTTTAGATTAGCCAAAGAAGAAAAAAATAAATTACTTATAAATTTTCAGAGATTTAATAAGTTGAAATACTCTAATTCAAATCCTAATGCCTTTACAGAACATGGTGCTATTATGCTAGCCTCCATTTTAAATAGTGAAGTTGCTGTCCACACAAGCATACAAATAGTAAGAGCATTTACTAAAATGCGTTCAATGTTAGCCACTAACCAAGACTTAGCCAAGAAAATTAATAATATCGAAGAAAAGCTCTCTGAGCATGATAGTCAAATAAAAGATGTTATAGCTGTAATTAAAAGCATGATCCTTCCCGATAAAGCCTCTAATAAAAAAATAGGTTTTAATATCTAGTGATTCAAAAATCTTAATGTCATTAAATCAACTCACCCTGTAAAAACTTAAAAACCTGCTCCGCTGTTCTGTAATCAGCAAAAGCTTTATAATACTGAATATTAGCTTCAGCCATAGCCCTCTGTCTTCTAATTACTAAAAATAAAGTGCTGTCGCCTAATTTAAATTTTTCAGATTCACCCTCGAAAAGCTGGTTCGCTAAGATTAAACTTTCTTTAGCGAATTTAGTTTTAGCTTTACTCTGTTCTAGTTCAGAGACAGCGTTCTCAAGCTCTAAAATTACATTCTGCATTAATTCCCTGCTCGCAAGATTTAAAGACTGTAAACTCAATTCAGCCTGTTTCTTTAAACCCTGTCCAGTTCTGACTCTTAAGGGGATAGATAAATTCACGCCAGCAGCAGTAGTAGGTCCTATACTATCCTCACCAGTCTCTACTCCTTGATTAATAAAAAAGTCTAATTCAGGCAGCATTTGGTTTTTCGCAAATTTACGTTCCAGAATAGCTATATCTTTAGATAAATTTATGGCTTTAAACTCTGGTCTAAATTTCAAGGCTTTTAATTTAGCTTCATTTATATTTTCCAGAACTAAGCCTTGAGCGATTTCTTCTTTAACATTAGGCACCTGATCCTTAGCAAATAAACCCAAGGGTTCGCCACTTTCTAGCCATAAATAGTTAGCTAAAGCAAGGGACATCTCCTGTGCCTCCCTTTCAGCCTTAGCTCTTTTAAAGAGTCTTTTCTGTAATTCAGTACTCACTTCTATATAAGCAAGCTGCGCAAGATTCCCATACTCCACTTGAGCTTTCACGAAATCACTCTGCTCTGTAATTAAATCCACCAGATGATTCTCAACTTCAAGAACTTTAAAACTAGCGTACCATTTCCAATACAATTCACTCGCTTTCTGCAAAACATCTAACTGTTTACGATATAGAGTTAAATCGGCTATTGCTTCATTTAAAATCGCACTTTTTTCTTTAATATTTTTTGAGTTATAAATAGCATCTCTTAAAAGTGGTATCTGTGCTTCTATAAAATATTCGCCACCAGAGCCAGTCGGAGAAAGAGGTGTCTTAATATCCCCTTCTGCAAACTTAGCTCCAGCCGATAACTTCGCTCCATAGCGAGTTAAAATATCTAAACTATTAGAAGAGGTGAAAGCCTCCTGCTCCTTACCCGGATCAGATGAACTATTATAAATATTATAAGAGTTTTTAGAATTTAGCGAAGGATCGAAAGCACCTTGGGTTTCTAAGCGCTTAGCATTAGCTTGATTACGCTTAAGTTTAGCTTGTAAAATCTGTGGATGGTTCTCACTGACTAGCTTTAGGAAATCTTGAAATTCCAGCTTATCCCAGATGATATTTTCACTATGAGGCTTGCGCGCAGCTTCAGTAAACAAAAGTCCAGAATTATATAAATTAAAATTTTCTTGAAAATCTATTTCTTCAAGAAAGTTAGCGTTAAGCTTTAGTGGCTGCATAGTTTTTTTAGAAAAAACTTGCTGTGAGAAAAATAAACAAAATAAAACTAAAAGAATATGCGCCATATACTTATCTAAACCTCGATTATAGATCAATCAATGAAACATTTAGCTAATTTATTATCAGCAATTAACTAATTGCTTCTTCCATCAAATACCTCATATGTGATACGATTTATTTCCAAATCAAGATAAAATCTTCACATGGAACTTTTTGGAGTTGGGATAAAAGAATTGATTGGGATTAATATACTACAAAGTATAGGAAGTAGTAAAAATGGCTCAGCAGGGACACCCAGTACTCTAGCTAAAGAATCTTTCAAGCAAGCATTGAGTCAATTTTTAATTGATTTTCTTTCATCTAAACATTTAGATCAAGGCATAGATATTTTTACAAAGTTGCTTTCTAGACCTCTAGATACTCTAACTCTGCTTAATCTTAATATTAAAAAAACTTACCCAGAACTTTACAATCTTCTGAAAGAGTTACATAAGGATGAAAAATTTTCTAGACTAGGATTAGATATACATTATGTTTCTAGAAATTTACATCGGCTACTTCATCAAAAAATCTCAAACAAAAATCCTAAAAAACTCTCAAATGAACTAGCTAGTTTTTTAACGAATTTAATTTTAATTAATAAACCCACGTCTGAACCTGAATCTAATATTCTGAATCATGTTATTCAGAATATTAATAAACTTTGCACAGATATGAACCTAGATTCAACTCTTCTGGGTATTAAATTAATTTTGACTAAACCACATTTTTTAAATGACATCATTAATAGTTGGAAAAAGTTCTGTGAAGAACTTAAAGTCGATTTAGATCCTCAAATTAGAATCCTAAGCAAATCGTTAAATTGTTTGAGCAAGGTTATTATTAAAACTTAAACAGGGCCGCTCGCACAATAAAAACCTTATCCAACCTTAGGAATTTTCCTCTTATAAGTAGATTTAGCTGGATTACTAATCATAGTCGGAGGAAAACCATTTAGGATACGCCAGAATTCATACCAAACTGGTACTTCATCTAATATTACCCAACCCACTACATTAGAACCTGGTCTAAGAAAGCTATTATCAGGCCAAGGCTTATCTTTTTTAGAATTTATCCTTTTATAATCAGGTTGAACTAAAATCCTATATTCACCTTCCTCATTAGCATTAGCATCTATAACTTTTACTATTCCAGGAAAAGTGCCTAAAGCTACAGTAGGCCAGCCAGAGAACTGTAAAGCTGGAAAACCCGAAAACTGTAAACGCACTTCCCTGCCTGTATTTATAAGTGGGGCGAAAACATCAGAGATATACAGTTCTACAGCTTGATCTGAAGTTTTAGGCACTATAGTTAATAGATCAGAGCCAGATTTAACCGTCTCACCTTGACCTAGAACCTTTAGCCTTACTATCTGACCATCGGCTGGAGCGTATATCTTACGCTGTGTAATTCTACTTTCCATATTAGCTAAGTTAATATCTAACTTAAAAATCTCACTATTAATGTCAGCTAATTTCTCAAAAGACTGAGCTAGCTTAGCTTCTGCTTCTTGTACCTTTAAAGCAGCCTCTGCTGAAACCTTATCATAACTAAAACGTGATTGAGTTATATCTCTACCAGCGATGTTGAGTTCAGCAGTAGAAGCCTCATATTCTGATCTAGACTTCACTAAAGCTAATTCAGCTAATTCAAAATCTCTTCTAGAGCTTAAACCTTTTTCATAGAGTTTTTCACTACGAGAAAAATTCAACTGTGCCGTTTTAAAATTCTGTTCAGCAGCTCTAAGCTTTTGCTGGCTTGCTATTTGCTTATCCTCTGTCTGTCTAATTTCTATTCCAGCATTAGGTACCGTCGCTGACTGAACTCTAAGTAAAGAATTTATCTGCCTTTCTAGAGTATTAATTAACCTTTCGATAGCATTACGTTTATCTAAATAAGCTAAGCGCTGTCCCTGTAAACGCTTTAACTGAGACTTATCTAAAAATTTCTCTTCTAATTCCTCTAGCTCAATTAAAAGCTGACCTCGCTCGACCCAGTCACCTTCATGAATAGAGATATTAACGATTTTACCGCTGATCTGAGACTGCACTAACTGCGGTCTATTCATCGGGGAAAACACTGTAACCTTACCAACTCCAGTAATAGTCTGCCGCCAAGGCAAAAACAGAGAAATAAAAGCAACAAAGAAAACAGCACCAATTACATAGGCAAAGGTTTTTAAAATAAAAGGGGTTTCAATACTAGCTAAAGACCTCATATTAATTAGCCTCCCTTATTTTAAATTTAGCGAGCTCAGGGAAAAGCTGCGAGAATGCAGATTTAGTATCATTTGAAAGGTCATCTATTAAGCCTTTTTCTTTAATAGCACCATCTTCTAATAGAAAAATCTCTTTAGTTCTAGCCACTACTTCTGCGTCATGAGTGATATTCAGAATAGTCCAAGGATTTCTTAGATCAAAGATCTTATTAATAATCTTAAGCTTAGTCATTTGATCCATGCCACCGAAAGCCTCATCTAGAATGAGGAGCTGTGGATTACCGATAATTGATCTTGCTATAAGTATTCTCTGCCTCTGCCCAAGTGAGATATTACGTCCTTCGCTTAAAAGCTGCGTATTAAGCCCTTTAGGATACTTTCTTAAATCCCTTTCGAGTTCAAGTAAATCAATAACCTTATCTAATGAATCCTTCTCTAAAGCATTACGCCCGAGTAAAATATTCTCTTCTACTGTCCCAGAGAAGATTTCATTAAAATCACTTACTAATGCAAAGCTAGTTCTTAAACTATCTAAATCTATAGAACGAATATCCCGACCATCTATAAAAATATGCCCTGAATTAATTTCATAGAGACCAGATAAAATATAAGCTAAGGAGGTCTTACCAGATCCACTCACTCCGACTAAACTTGCTCTAGCACCAGAGCTTAGCTCCATATTTAATTTATTAAAAACCTTAACTGAATCATTATATGAAAAATCTACATCTATAATCTTAATCTCAGAGCCGATTTCACTAGGCTCAAGTAAAATACCATCTTTCTTTTCTACCCCAAGTTTACTAATGTAACTTACCTTGTCTATCGCTGTAAGCAGGTCATACCAAGTCTCTATTTTCTGAACTATCTTATCTATAGAGGAAAGTATCATAAGTATAATAATCTCTGAAGCCACTAACTGACCGAGTGTCATCTTGCCATTAATAACGAGCCAAGCTCCTATAGATAAAACCCCTGCACTTGCAAAAGCTTCAAACAAATAACTGCCTGAGAACTGCCTAAGTATGACTTTAAAATGCTGCTTACGATCTGAAAGGTAGCTTAGAATCTTCTCGTCAAGATGATTTAATAGAAAATCCTCTTTAGCATTCATCTTAAAACCGACATTACAGCGAGCGATCTCCTCTAACCAATAAGCTACTTTATATTTAGAGCTAGATTCTGCAAGACTAGTCTCTAAGCCTTTATAGCCAAGAATTACAATTAAGAAAATAACCGCTATTAAAAAAATGTCAAAAATAATTAAGATAGGATGATAGATTCCCATGATAATTAAACCAACTAATATCTGTAAAATAGCCGATGGCACCTCTAAAAGTATTAAGGTAAGAGACTTCTGTATAGTAACCGTATCAAAAAATCTATTAACTAATTCTGGCGCATATACTTCAGAAAGATGTTTTTGAGCAACTTTAAGTAATCTAGAAGCCGTCTGCCACGAGATTTTAGCAAAAATCTTCCTCTGCAATATCTCTGTAATATAGAGCTGCAATATTCTTAAAACACCAAGAAAAATTAAACCGAATAAAACTCCAATGGAGATTATGACTAAAGGCTGTATAAGAACGCCAGTCGAAATAATATTAACTATAATCTGTGCGCCAAGTGGCACAGCTAGATAAATAAGACTAATGAAAATCGAATACGCAAGAAAAACCATGAGTATCTGCTTCTCAGCAAACAATATATTCAGCAATTCTTTATATATTTTTTTATTAGAGGACATCTATACGCTAGCTAAATCATCTCTACGAGAATAATTCAACTCTGGAAAGTAAAGGTTCTGCATACGATCTCTATAAGCCCTTAAGTTTTCAGCCGTCTTAGAAAGTTCATCTATAGGTGATGTAAATTCATTTATTAAAAGACTGGAGACAAAAGCATAAGCAGTAGTATCCACTAAAGAAACTCTATCACCCATCAAGAAAGGTTTAGCACCAAGCTGATCTACGATGGCTCTTAAATCTTTCATACCATAATGATAAATTTCATTTCTTGAATGCCTGCCAATACCTTGAGCCATAAGCTTAGATTTAAATTGCTGCTTAAGCATGCTTGGTAAAAACATTTTCAAGACTGGGGGCAGAAAACCAAACCAAGCTGATTCAATTACATGCCAGTTATCAGTCATACGGTTATAAGCCATAACCCAGATAAGACTCTCCTCAAAAAGCCTCTGGAATGAATGAGCGACTGCTTTTTCTTGAATAGATAGGTGTGAATCTAAATCAACATTAAACTCCGCAGATAAATATTCTAATATAAAAGTAGAATCTGCTATTTCTTTACCTTTATGAATAATGTAGGGAAGCTTTCCTTTAGGACCTTTCGAAGGATTAACTTCCTCAATAATTTCGTAAGGGATACCAGCTATACGCATAAAAGTTTCGACTTTCATACAATATGGACTAGCATTCGGTAGTCCGAACATGGCAGGGAACTGAACAAGTTTTACTATTTCTGAGTTTTGGTTATCCATAAGGTAAATTCTAAACCTAGTTTATAGTTTAGTAAAGCACTAAACTAAAGCTTCAACTGCTTTAACTAACTTATCTAAAGCAGCTTTATCGTTACCTTCAAAATAGACCCTGCACATAGCTTCTGTACCACTTGGTCTTGCTAAGAACCAAGAACCATTATCTAGATAGACTTTTACCCCTTCTTTAAGGTCTACTTTTATTACTTTAAAATCGGCTATCTCTGTAAAACTAGGATTTTTAAATACGGCGATAAAATTATCTTTCTGAACACCATCTATATGAAGATCCAATCTGTCATAAAAATACTGCTTACCAACAAACTCCTGTACTTCTTGCCAGAGCTGAGAAAGAGTTTTATTAGTCCTAGCCAAAATTTCAGCAGTTAATAAAATCGCAAGTATGCCATCTTTTTCTGGAATATGACCATGAATACTCATACCACCTGATTCTTCAGCGACGATAAGCATATCCTGCTTACGCATTAAATCACAGAGCCACTTAAAGCCTACTGGTGTTTCTATGCATTCGATACCAAATTTCTTAGCTAATTCATCAAAAAGATGAGTAGTAGCAAGTGTTCTTGCTATAGAACCTCTAAAGCCTTTTTCTTCATAGAGAAATTTAGCGACTACAGGTAAGACTTTATTTGCTGGATAGAACTCTCCCTTATCGTCAATGAAAGCAAATCTATCAGCATCCCCATCATTAGCAGCACCCAAATTAGCAAAAGATTTAATAACAGTCTCTTTTAGTTCTACTAAGCGTTTTACAGTAGGATCTGGTAAAGAGCCTCCAAAAGTAGGATCTACAGTATTATGCAGAGCTATAACTTCAAAACCCGCATCTTCAAGTAACAGATTAACAAAATTCTTTCCTACACCGTGAAGTGAGTCATATACAACTTTAACTTTCTGATTTGAATTCACTTTACGCAGAAAATCAAAGTCAATAACAGTCTTAATGTAACTTACGTAAGGCTTTTTAGCATCGAATGCACTGTTTAAGCCAATAGCTTTGTGAGCCTTAGCCATAATCTTTTCAGCATAAGCCTCATCAGATACGAAATTCTCTATCTCTTCTAAAATAGCATTAGTAATCTCGACAGAAGCTGGTCCTCCATATTCTGGAATAAATTTAATCCCCATGTACTCTGGGGGATTATGGCTCGCAGTGAACATTAAAGCACCATAACTTGGCTCAGCTTGAGCAGCAAAAGCAATAACTGGAGTAGCTATCGGCTCAGCAATAAACTTTACATCAATACCAAAAGAGTTAAATATATTCGCCGAAAATTTAGCGAATTGATCAGCAAGAAATCTTGCATCGTAGCCTATAAATACTGGTCTTTCATCTTTAAAGTTTTTTAATATATAAGCAGAAATAGCTTTAGTAACAAGCTCTAAATTATCATAAGTAAACTCTTTAGCTATTAAAGCCCGCCATCCATCTGTACCAAAACGTATTTGATGAGAAGTAGAAGGCTTGGAAATTGCTTGCATAATTTTATTTTAACAAAGATATGCACTTACGTCATTGAGTTTAAGCTTATTCATGTGCGAAAATCAGAAATGGACCTGCTGTTATCTGTGCCAGAGTTTGATGCGAAAATGAATATAGCCCTAACTGGGATTATGGGAGCAGGAAAAAGTTCTGTCGGCTCTAAATTGGCGAAGTATCTCAGGCGTAAGTTTATCGATTTAGATGGTTATATAGAAAAACAAGAAGGCAGAACAGTTAAAGAAATCTTCGAAGTCGAAGGCGAAACTTATTTTCGTGCAGTAGAGAAAAGAGCTTTAAATGAAGTTTTCAGTAGTAATAATTTAGTGATTGCCTTAGGTGGCGGCTCTATAGTCGATACTAACAATAGAGACTTAATCCGCAAGAGATCTAAACTTATAACACTGCTTGCAGACATAGATACCATATCAGATAGAGTAGAGCATAAGACTCATAGACCCTTACTTAAAGGCACTGATCAAAAAGAAACTCTTATAAATCTATGGGAATCACGCAAAGATGCTTATATGGATACAGACTTACAGGTTTCAACTCAAAACCGTTCAGTAGATGGTATCGCAAAATTTATAATCTCTGAATTGAATTTAGAAGAAATCGCTTATGGCAGATTAAACGTCGAAATTCCACGCAGTTCTCGCTCTTACGATATTCTTTTCGATGATTTACTGAAAATCAACTTAAAAAAATTAGATCTTGGTCGTAAAGTACTTATACTCAGCCAAGTAGGAGTACCAGATCAATATTTAAATCGCCTGAAATCAGTTCTAGCTCATCATTTCGAGGTTCATTCTTTAATACTAGAAGATGGTGAAAAAAATAAAGACTTTTTTAACTACCAAATCATAGTCCAGAACTTACTTAGTCATAAATTTGAACGTAAAGATACAGTCATCACCCTTGGTGGTGGTGTTATTGGTGATATGGGTGGTTTCGCTGCTTCGACTTACCACAGAGGTATTAATTATATTCAGATACCTACCACTCTACTGTCTATGATAGATTCTTCAGTTGGTGGTAAAACTGGAGTTAACGTTCCAGAAGGGAAAAATTTAGTCGGCTCCTTTTATCAACCCAATTTAGTTTTCATTGATGTAGCTCACCTAGAGACACTTCCAGATAAAGAATTTAAAAGTGGACTCGGTGAGCTTATAAAATATGCCCTGCTCGGTCATCAATGGGATTCTTTAATCGTCGAAGATGAGGATGATAGCTTCTTTAATTACATTGATAGAAATCATAAAGCGATAATGAGCCGAGACCCCGAGACTCTCAGTAAAATCATTAGACACTGCTTGCAGATTAAAACTAATATAGTAATTAATGATGAACGTGAATCCGGGATAAGGATGCACCTTAATCTAGGTCATACTTTTGGTCATGCTTTAGAAGAAGCTACTAATTACGAAAGATATAGCCACGGTGAAGCTGTAGCTATAGGCATTATCTGCTCTTGTTACCTAGCAGAGCAGATAGATATTTTCAGCCCAATCTTAACTAATAAAGTTATAGAATTGATGAGAAGCTTTGAAATGGAGTACCAGATTCCAGAGGATATAGATATAAATGATTTAATCACAGCAATGAAGCATGATAAGAAAGTCGAACAAGGTCAATTAAAATTTATACTTCCCCGAGAGCGTATAGGTTCTGTTTCCACTATTAAAGATATAGCTCCTAAACTCGTTAAAAAAGCCCTTAAAAGAAACCAAAAGGATTTAAGTAGCTGTAATAAAGATAAATAAGCCAAGGATATAACTATGACGAGATTATTACTAGAAGATGGCAAAGAATTTATAGGTAAAGGAATCGGAAGTAGTGAGACTTGCTTCGGTGAAATAATTTTCAATACCAGCATGACTGGCTATCAAGAAATACTTACAGATCCTAGTTACACTGGGCAGATAATCAGCTTCACATATCCTGAAATTGGCAATTATGGCTGCAATACTGTAGACATGGAAAGTAGTAAACCCTACGCCAAAGGGGTAGTAATAAAAAATCCTAGTCCAATTAGCAGCAATAGCAATTCGGAACAAAGCCTAGAGGAATTTCTTGTGCAGCATGGTGTGACTGGAATCTATGGTATAGATACTCGTGCCTTAACTAAACATCTTAGAGACAAGGGTTCCATGAAAGCAGCTATAGCAGATGATTCAGTGAGTAAAGAAACACTCATGGGACAGCTGAATAATCATCCCAGTATGGATGGTCTAGACTTAGCTTCCACTGTCAGTTCTCAAGAGATTAGCACACACAGACCTGATCCAAATAAAATCTATTCCCTATCTAGTGTTCATCCCGTTAATAAATCTACTGAAACCTTAAAAGTAATCGCTTTTGATTTTGGGATTAAGCAGAATATTATAAATAAACTTTTAGAAAGAAACTGTGAAGTAGAACTAGTTCCAGCGAACACTTCTGCTGAATATGTTTTAAAACAGAATCCAGATGGCATATTTCTCAGTAATGGACCTGGTGATCCAGCTGCTGTAAGCTACGCGATAGAAACTATTAAAACTTTAGTTAAAGAATTTAAGAAACCGATATTCGGCATATGCCTTGGGCATCAGCTATTAGCCCTATCTCAAGGTGCTAAAACCTATAAGCTCAAATTCGGTCATAAGGGAGCTAATCACCCTATTAAAGAAATAGAATCTTCCAAGATAGAGATAGCTAGTCATAATCATGGCTTCGCTGTTAGTACAGATGATTTACCATCTAATATCACTATTAGCCACTTAAATATAAATGATAATACTGTAGCTGGTTTAAAACTAAACAATCGTACAGATGTATTCTCTGTTCAATATCACCCAGAAGCTAGTCCAGGACCGCATGATAGTGATTACCTGTTTGACCGTTTCATCGAGCTAATATTGGGCGCGTAGCGGAACTCCAATTTCTGCGTTGAACTTATTCGTTCGGCTACGCGCCCGTTAGAGGACTGCTAGCAGTCCCCTAACTAGTTAAAGCTAAAAAAGCTTCGCCATATTTCTTTAACTTAGCTTGACCAACTCCAGTGATACTGCTCATTTCATCTAAGTTTTGAGGCTTGCTTGCAGCCATTTCTTTTAATGTCGTATCATGGAAAACCATATAAGGAGCTAGTTTATGCTCTTTAGCTAAACTTAATCTAAGTGCCTTTAACTTATTAAATAACTGTTCATCAACAGCTAAATCACCTTTAGATTCACCTGCCCCAGACTTAGATTTAGATTTAAGCTTAGTTAATTTCTCTTTAGATTTAGCTGGTAGAATATCTTCCCTTAAGAAGATCTCCTGCTCACCTTTTAAAGCCTTACTAGAAGCTTCATTAAGCTTCAAAATACCGTAAGAGTCCATATCTACATCAATTAAACCTAAAGCTACCATTTGACGAAATATTGATTTCCACTGCGATTCAGAATATTCCACACCAATACCAAAGGTACTAAGTTCATTATGCCTGAGTTTCATAATGCGTTCATCGGTTTTACCTAGAAGAATATTTATATTATGCAGAACACCGAAACGCTGCTGAGTACGATAGATACAAGAAAGTGCTTTCTGAATAGCTACAGTACCATTAAATCCCTTAGCTGGTTCTAAACAATTATCACAATTACCACAACTAGTCCAAGACGGCTTTTCATCAAAATATTCAAGCAGAATCTTTCTTCTACAAGGTAAAGCTTCAACAAAGCCTATTAAATCCTCAAGTTTTTTATTCTCTATCATCTTTTGCTCTTTAGGGGCAGCAGATGCTTGTATAAACTGCCTGAGCTTAACAATGTCTTCAGCACCATAGACCATAAAAGCATTAGCTTCTAAACCATCCCTACCAGCGCGTCCAGTCTCTTGATAATAGGCTTCTATACTTTTAGGTAAATCTAAATGAGCGACGAACCTCACATCTGGCTTATCTATCCCCATGCCAAAGGCAATGGTAGCCACCATTATCACAGATTCTTCTTTAATAAAACGAGACTGATTCTTTTCACGTTTTCTAGCATCTAAACCAGCGTGATAAGGATACGCGTTAAAACCCTGCTTATTAAGCCATTCTACAGTTTTATCCACCTTCGCCCTAGAAAGACAGTAAACTATACCTGAATCATGAGGATGTTCAGATTTAATAAAATCAAGCAACTGCTTCTTCTCATTATTTTTCGGCTGTATTTTATAACGAATATTTTTCCTATCAAAGCTAGAAATAAATATCCGAGCTGATTCTAAATTTAAATACTTAATAATGTCTCGCTGAGTACGTTCATCAGCAGTAGCAGTTAAAGCTACTCTAGGAACATCCGGGAATCTCTGCTTTAGCTTAGAAAGTTCAGTGTAATCTGGACGAAAATCGTGTCCCCACTGTGAAACACAGTGAGCTTCATCTATAGCAAATAAAGAAAGCTCACAGTCACTTAGACAGTCTAAAAAATCATCAGTATTCAGGCGTTCTGGTGAAACATAGACTATATCAAGTTCACCATCTATCATCTGTTCTTTTACAGCAAAAGCCTGCTCCATATTTAAAGATGAATTTAATAATGCAGCTTTTACACCAAGCTCTTTTAAAGCATCCACTTGATCCTGCATAAGAGCGATAAGAGGTGAAATAACTATAGTTAAGCCAGCCATACATAGAGCTGGAACTTGGTAGCAGAGGGATTTCCCTCCACCAGTAGGCATTAAAATTAAAGCATCCCCCCCTGAAATAATATGATCGACTATTTCAGCCTGTTTATCCCTAAATTGAGAATAACCAAAAACTGTTTTTAAAATATATAGCGGGGAAGCTGTATTAATCTCAGTTTTAGTCATAGGATAGGATCAGCATTTTTCTTTTCTTTAATATAATACCATTCTGGAGAATTTCTTAGAGTTCGGCAGCAGTCCCAAGCAGCCTGAAATTAGGACTGCGTAAGGGATATGAAAAAGCTTTTGCAGATTAAAATGGTATTTTGATAGTAAGATTAAGTATGTGAAACAAAGCACTAGCATCAATCCTACTGACTATAAAGGACTTAGCCAAGAAGAAGCCCTAGAGCGATTAAAAAAAGACGGTCCAAACGAAATTAGCGGAGCAAACCCGAGAAATTTTTTCACAATTAGCTTAGATGTTATCAAAGAACCAATGTTTATACTACTGGCTCTTTGTTGCATATTATATATAATTTTAGGCGACCTCGAGCAAGCACTTATACTATCAGTCTTTGTAGTCGTAATCATAGGTATTACCCTGTTCCAGTCATGGAAAACAGAAAGCACCTTGAACGCACTTAAAGATTTAAGCAGTCCTAAGTCACTTGTCATAAGAGATTCTCAAGAATTATATATACCGAGTCGTGAATTAGTTATAGATGACATCCTTATATTAAACGAGGGGGATAAAGTAGCTGCTGACGTCATAGTCTTAGATACCGCAAATCTAATGGTCGACGAATCTTCACTCACTGGTGAATCTGTACCTGTAAGAAAAAACACATGGGCAGAGGGATCTACCATCACCAGACCGGGCGAAGAAGGTGGAGTTGCAGTTTACAATGGCACGCTTATCACTCAGGGAATGGCTTATACAAAAATAATCGCTATTGGTAAAAACACTGAGTTAGGTAAAATTGGCAGTGCGCTGAAATCTATCACCAAAAATGATTCAAGATTTCAGCTAGAAGTTGCAAAATTAGTCAATAGAATGCTTATCATCGCTGGGGTTTTATCCCTAGTGATAATAGGCTGCTTTGCATTAAGGAACGATCTACTTAAAGGTCTACTGACTTCCATTACTTTTGCGATAGCTATGCTACCAGAGGAAATCCCAGCCGTTTTAACTATTTTTATGGCTCTAGGAGCTTTTCGCATTTCACAGAAAAATGTCCTAACGCGAAAAATGGCTGCTATTGAGACACTTGGCTCAATTACAGTACTCTGTTCTGATAAAACTGGAACTATAACAGAGAATAAGATGAAGCTCAGTGAAGTATTCCATCAAGGAGAATCTTATAAAATAACTGAAGAGCCTTTACCTGAGAAGTTTCATCATTTAATAGAGTTTGCTATTTTGGCGAGTAAAGAAAATTCCTTCGACCCCATGGAGAAAGCCTTAATGAAGATGATTTCTACTAATTTAGTAGACTCTGAGCATTTACATCAGGACTGGAAATTAATACAAGAGTATCCTTTATCTAAAGACCTATCAGCTATGTCAAGAGCTTGGACTAGCAAAGATAAAAAAGAATTTTCTTTTTATTCTAAAGGCTCACCTGAAGCAATTTTCGACTTATGTCACCTAAGCACTGATGAGATTGAAGAACTAACAGTCGTAGCCACTGGTCTTGCCTCTAGAGGCTTAAGAGTACTTGGTGTTGCTAAATCAAAATCAACATTAGAATACACTCCAGATCAGCAACATGACATAGATTTTGAATTCTGCGGTCTACTTGGATTTTTCGATCCTATTCGACCAGGTGTAAAAGAAGCAGTAGCAGACTGCTATAGTGCTGGAATAAAAATAATCATGATAACTGGTGATTACCATATTACAGCTCAAAACATCGCTACCGAGATAGGATTAAAAAATCCCGATAAATTTATTACTGGAAATGATTTAGCAAAACTCAGTGACGAAGAGCTTCAAGAAAGAATTAAAGATGTCAGTATTTTTTCAAGAGTCATCCCTGAACAAAAGCTGAGAATCATTAATGCCTTAAGAAAAAACCAAGAAATCATCGCCATGACTGGAGATGGCGTCAATGACGCTCCAGCACTTAAATCAAGTGACGTCGGCATAGCCATGGGAGCCACTGGAACTAATGTCGCACGGGAATCAGCAGATTTAATATTATTAGATGATAATTTTTCTTCTATAGTCTCAGCGATTAAGCTCGGGAGAAGGATTTTTGAAAATCTTAGAAAAGCTATGTCTTACATAGTCGCCGTACACATTCCTATAGCGGGTTTGACTTTAATACCTGTTATTTTCAGTAACTTACCTACTATTTTTTTTCCGATTCACGTAGCTTTTTTAGAATTAATTATTGATCCTACTTGCTCTATAGTTTTCGAAGCAGAACCAGCGACTAAAGACTCTATGCGAAAAGCACCTAGAAAAATTACTGAGCCTATTTTAAACTACAAGAAGCTAATTAGCAGCGTCTTACAAGGTTTTTCCGTACTATTACTAGTACTAGGCGTATATTTACTAGCAGTGCAAGCTAAAAAACCAGAAGGCGAAATTCGCCTCTTAAGCTTCGGAACTTTATTAATTGGTAATTTTTTCTTAGCCTTAGTTAATAAATCTTGGACACATAAATCAATCCCAGAGGCTTTCTTCGAGAATAAAGCTTTTATTATCGTTTTACTAGTGGTGATTAGTAGCTTTAGTTTAATAGTATTTTTACCGAGCTTAAGACACTGGTTCTATTTTTAACGACTGTTACGGAATGCAGAGTTCCTAAGGTTAATGATATTTTATTATATTCCTTGCCATACCCTTAAATATCAGTTCATGCACTGGCACTAAAGAATACCAGTAAATTATGCCAAATAAACCATGTGGCCTAAAAGTAGCTTTCTGCTCTAAAGTACCTCCAGTCCCATTAGCAGTCACTTTAAACTCTAGCCAAGCCTCACCAGGGATTTTCATTTCAGCAAAGAGTATTAAATGCCCTTCTTCTTTATTTGCGTAAAGTACCCGCCAAAAATCTAAAGAGTCCCCGACTTTAAGATCTAAATCCTCTCTACGCCCACGCCTTAAGCCTACGCCGCCAACGAATTTATCTAAATAACCGCGTATCTGCCAAACCCAATTCATGTAATACCAGCCCCGATTACCGCCAATCTGCCAGACATTAGCTTTAACCTCTTCAGCATTACGCGTAAATTCCATTTTACGTAAATCAAACAGAATTCCAAACTCTGGTACTGCTTGTTTATTTGCAAGATGAAAATTTATATTAGTAGATTTCAGATTCCAAGCATCTTTCCAGCTTGAGGGAATTTCATCCCGGGAAACTTTATAGAGAGTTCTAAGAATAGAATCCTCATAGTTAAAGAGTTCCAATGGCACTATTTTTTCGATACCTTTATGTTTACAAACAACTTCATTACGCAAGCTACTTACAAGAGCTTTAGCTAAAGAATAGTTAGTCGATGTTACTAAATAAAGCCAATAAGATGAAAGCCGCGGCGTCATTACTGGCACAGTAATAATCCAGCGTTTCAGTTTACGTACTTTAGCATAGCCTAAGAGCATCTCTTTGTAGGAGAGTATTTCACCGCCACCTATATCAAAGACTTTATTATAAGCTTCTGGCTTTAAAATAACGCCAGTAAGATACTGAATAACGTTCTTAATCGCGATAGGCTCACATTTAACACTCAGCCATTTAGGAGCGAGCATTACAGGTAGTTTTTCGGTAAGATCTCTGATGATCTCGAATGAGGCACTGCCTGAACCGATGATTATCGCAGCTCTGAGTACAGTTAAATTAAATTTACCGCTACGTAAAGTAGCTTCTACATTAAGTCTTGAGTTTAAATGCGGAGAAAGATTTTCATCATTAACGATGCCACCTAAGTAAATCACCTGTTCCAAATCAGTATCTTTAGTACTTTCTATAAAATTCTTCACCGATAGAGCTTCCATTTCAGTAAAATCCCTTTCTTGACTATTACTCATGGAATGAATTAGATAATAAGCGATAGAAATATCTCGGGGAATATTTTTCAGAGAATCTAAATTTAAAAAATCACCCTGAATAACTTCAATATTGTCTTCCCTTAAATTATTTTCCTGAGCTATATAATCATCTGGGATATACGAACTCGGATCAAAATTTAAAAGCCGCTTGGTATCAAAGCGAGAAAGATCTCTAACTACGCAAACGACCTTATAGCCCTGAGCCAAAAGAGACATTACCAGTCTTTGACCGATATAGCCGTTAGCTCCAGTTACTAAGACTTTTTTCATTACAAAGATCACTATACCAGACTATTGTGTTTTCACCATCATGTTAAAATGGGCGGAATGATATCACCTCCGGATAAAATTTCCATCGCAAATTTCCTTGATCAAGTTTCCAAGTTCCTTAGTGAAGCAGAGAAGCTTGACACAGACGGGAGATTAGATATCGAAACAGCTTATGGCGGTTCTTTAATCATTGAGCAAGGTTCAGAGCCTAATATCTTATTCGGTCTCTACACTGGAGAAGAAACTGATGGTATGGATATTGAGTTTTCGATTATCAGAAACTCTGCTACTGATTATGAAATAGAATTAGATTACCCAGAGCTTAATAGTGAAGAGAGTACTGGGATTACTAGCTTATTACAAACTATTCTCAGTGAGGTGTCTGATTTGGAGATTAATCCTTTGGATAGTGTTATTGAGGATGCTTGAGTTAGCATCTTCATAACCTATAATTTGACAGGCTTTGTCCAAGAGGAAAATCTGTTAGTGAGAAAATGAATAATCAAGGTTGGGGAAAGTCCAAGACTGACACCACTGGTGGCAGAAATTAATTGGGTACAAAACGGCAATTGTGCAACAGCCCGCTGCACAAATTCAACATCTGTCCATGTACCTGCAAAACTACGCATATATTTAAGATTATAATGACCTTGACTTACTATCCATAACTACAACTCCTCCGTTTTAAATTCGCTATAACCTTCGTAGTAATAACTAACATCAATGCCCTTCATAAACAGGGCTCGATCATTAATTTGATTGATCAGCGCATTTTTCAGTAATGCTTTAATTTCCAAATCCTTTACTACACTGCGTTGCATAGCAGAAAGATAATCATCTTTATCCACCACATTCCAATCTATAACCTGCTTCAACTCTTTTTTGAGAATTAGGTCTAGCCAAATGCGGGTGGCACGTCCGTTACCCTCGCGGAAAGGGTGAGCAACGTTCATCTCCACATATTTTTCGATAATCTGATCAAAAGTCTCTTGTGGCATGGCGTCGATATGTTCTAACGATGCTTTTAGATAGATTAGTGGCGCAAAACGGAAATTGCCCTTAGCGATATTTACATCACGAATTATGCCAGCAAAGTCATAAATATCTCCGAACAAATAAGTATGAATAAAAGCAAGTCCTTTAAACGTACCAACTTCCACCTTGTCAATATCGCCAGAGTCAAATAGCTGCTTGGCTTTTTGCTTACTAATTTTTTCTTCGGCTTTAGCTAGTTCAACCTGACTCGTGATGTTTAATTTATTTTCCAGTGTCATAAAGCTATCATAAATTTAACACGCAAGACGCAAGCTTTTTCGTATGTTTTGTATTCTCAATCGGTTTAAAATGGCTCCTAAGACTGGATAAGAATCCCAAGAAGAAGTGATTTCAGTAGCGAAATCTTTTGCTTTTAGAAGGATAGTCGGCATAAAATCAGCTAATGGCTTATTTTTGATTTGCCATTTATCTTTCATTGCTTGAGTACTCTTAGTAAAAAAAGCTTGATCGCCTTTACTACGAATGAGTGCGAAATTATGATTACCACCCGTTTGTTCAAAGATTATGCTTGAGAGTTCTTTTTCTGTACTAGCAAGCTTTTCGCGTGCTTGAACCCTTTCATGCTCTAATATTCTTTGTTCTATTAATTCAGCTTTTCTTGCCTGAACCGCAAAGTATGTCTGCGCAAAAGCAATTTGTTCTTTTCGGGGATCTCCATTTTGAGCTATTAGATAACAAGCATAACGAGTAAGGATTAAATCATCGAGTTCTCTACTGCTTCCAGAGCCAAGATCAACCATTTTCCCGACGTCAGCAAAATGGTCATTTATATCATTTCCAGAAACTTCACAAGCTGTTTTAGCTTTCGATATAACATTTTGAAAATTATCCCATTTACTATAGCCGAGTAGATGCTGCAAGTCTCTTGCTAACCAGAACTCCACCTCATCTTCGGTCTTATTAACAAAAGACTCAAAGTTATCAGTGAGTGATCTTACTATTTCTATTTTCATATTAACTCGCTTCCTCTTATATTTTGATGCAAAGAATTTCATTAAAAAAGTATTTCCAGAATTCTTTTGCAAATTGAACGTTTAAAGTTTCTTTATTATAATCACCCATGATTTTGCCGATTGGTTACTAAATTAATTCTATCAATAGCAAAGGATAATCAGGTCAAGCTACGATGTATTACGCTAGGCAAGCGTAGCAAACTAAATCAGTAAACTCTAAATTTTAATCTCTAAAACAAAAGCCCCAATCTTTCGATCAGGGCTAGTTTTTAATGGCTCCCAAGACTGGATTCGAACCAGTGAACCCAATCGCAGCTTAGTCTTCTAGTCTGCATTTCGTGACCGATCGAATTTTTTGTTGTATCGTTAACCGATCGGTCACTTAGTTGGATACATTTTAGGAATTAAAAATAAAAAGCCCACCACAAGGGCAGGCTTTTTATTTTTTAATGGCTCCCAAGACTGGATTCGAACCAGTGACCGATCGGTTAACAGGCGCCATGCTAAAACCCACTCAGGAAAAGGGTTTTAAATTTTAAGACTTGAAAAATTTCGATGACCAGACGGTCCGTGCGGGACACCTAACTAAAAGGAGTCCTTATGCACGAGTATATCACTATCAATGAAATATCTAAAGATCTTAAAATCGCTGAAAGAACTATTCAAAAATACTGCAAAGAAGGTTTCATTCCAGCTATTAAAAGCTTCTCTGGAATAAGAACATATTCAGTTAGAATCTCAGATTATCAAGAATGGAAAAATAAATACTATAGAGGTTCTGGAAAGCTAATCAAAAAGATAGAAAAGGATTTAGATCTAACTAAAAGTGATCTAGAAAGCATGTCTATAGAATGGCTTGACTGGTGTAAAACTGGAAAGCTGAATGGCAGACCTATAGGTCCAAGAACGCTAGAAATTTATGAATACTATTTTCATCTATATATTAAAGGTCTAGGACAGCATTACACTAAACCAATAATTTCAGTAAATAATCTAAGAGAGGTTTTAGGCTCTTATGATCCTAAGAGCTTTAGCACTAAAGCTAAAATTTATGATTCAGTCCTAAGCTTTTCTAAATACTTAATAGAGAAGAAACTCTTTACTGAAGCTGAAAAGCTAGAACTAAAAAAGTTAAAACCTAAAAGAGTATTCCCTGCTAAAAGAACAGTACTTAATCCAACTCAATATGAAATGATCTTAGCTCATCTAGATACCTCTCCTATGCCTCGATACAACAAGGCTCTCACTAAAGCACTATTAATTTTCATAGTAAATACTGGGCTTAGAGCAAGTGAAGTAGCTAATCTAAAGATGGTTGATGTAGATCTTAATCAAGGTATAGTCTCAGTGTGGCTAGGTAAGGGAAATAAAAACAGAAAAGTAGGTATAAACCAAGAGCTAATAAAAGCTCTATCGCTTTATCTCGAATTAAGGTTAAAAGCTAATCCCTCAGAGAATGATTCTTTTTTTACAAATGCTCATGGTACGCCACTAGTAAGAGATGTATTGATTAGAAAATTTCACAGGCTATCTAAAAGCTGCGGTATAGAGTTTACTGCTCATGGGCTTAGAAGAACATTCGCTACATTTAGCTCTAATAGAGGTAAACCTTTAAATCATTTGAGAATAGCTTTAGGGCATGCTGATTTAGGTACTACTCAAAGCTACATTATGACTACAGAGGATGAGGTTGTAGCTGCTATGAGGGAGTGGTGAAAGTTTATAGCGGTTATCTTTAATCCTCGCCACGCAGAGAAAGCCCCAGCTCAGAAAAATCAAAAAATAGTAGACATCTATTAGTATAGATTCTGATTAGGAAGCAATATCCTTGTTTTAATCAAAAAACAGGCTAAAATATAGTCATGGAGCAGTCTTTAGAGATTAAAAACCTTAGAACTCAGTTAGCAAAGGCAGAGCGTCAAAGTAAATCAGATAGAGCTTTTATTAATACGGTGATAGCTCAGAAAAAAGAGTTAGAAACTAAACTAAGCCTTCTTTTTACAGAACTGAGTAAGTATGAAGGTGCTAGAGGACTAAAAACACAGTTAAACAGAATCAGAAAGGCTTGTTATGGTCTGAATAAGATAGATAAAGCTCAGAAGAAATGATAAAAGTCTAAAGTATTTTAGAGTAGCGGAGAAATCTCAGAAATAATAATATGAAAAGTCCTGTCACTGCTGTCACCCTGTCACTCATAGTAAAATTACTATATTTTATACAAAGCTAATCAAGTAAATAGGGATTAACTGTATATAAAATACAGCTAAGTGGTATATTATTTATATAGTTAATTTATTTCAAATAAAATATCTAGCTATAAAATATAAAATGAATTCTCTAAACCTAGAATCAAAATTAAAAACTAAGCTAGCTCAATTACTAAGCTCTTCTACCGAGCTTATCAGCGTAGATACTGCTGTCAGTGCTTGGAGGGTATCTAGAGAGAAAGCTAGAATGACTTTATATAGCTTTCGCAAACAAGGCTGGCTGTCTAGGATTAAGCGAGGTTACTATGTTCCTGTAGATCTATCGTCTAGATTAGAGTCCCCACCTTTAGAACATCCTTGGGCTGTCGCAAGTAAGCTATGGAAACCTTGCTATATTGCTGGCTGGACGGCTTGCGAATACTGGGATTTTACAGAGCAGATATTTAATACAGTGCAGGTCTTTACTAGTAAACAGCAAAATCAGCAAGAGTATGAGCTTAACGGCACTAAATACCTTCTGCACACAGTACAAGAATCTATGATCTTCGGCACTAAGACTATATGGCAGGGACAGAGTAAGGTACAGATCTCAGATCCTAGTAAAACAGTTATAGATATGTTTTACAAGCCCTCTTATTTCGGTGGAATTAAGCAGGTGACGGAGTTTTATAAAAACTATTTAAACTCTAAGCATAAAAATATAGATCTATTAATAGATTATGCTCTAAGGTTTAATAAGGGAGTGGTTTTTAAGCGGCTAGGTTTTATTACAGAAAGAATTTCCCCGCAGGAGAAAGCTATTATAGAGGTAGCTTACAAGAATTTAAGTGCAGGCTATTCTAAATTAGATACTGATTTACCTAAAGATCAGTTAGTGAGTAAATGGCGTTTGTGGGTTTCTAAGGGCTGGGTTAAGGATATGAATCTGTGATAACTAAAAATGAAATTAGTGATTCTTCTGTGAGACTGGGTTTAAGCCTAGATGTGATAGAGAAAGATTATGTACTTGGCTGGGTATTAGCAGCTATTAATCACGATTCTGAATTAAAAGATAACTGGATTTTTAAAGGTGGTACTTGCCTTAAGAAATGTTTCTTTAAAGATTATAGATTCTCAGAGGATCTAGATTTTACACTCATGAACAAGGCTCACCTAGATACTAAATTCCTTGAAGAAAAATTTAAAAGCCTTTCTGAATGGGTTTATGACAATAGTGGCGTAGAACTGCCACTAGAGGATATAAACTTTAAAGAACGTGAAACCATACGAAACACAGTCTCAATTAAAGGCAAACTTAGCTATCATGGACCAATTCGCAGGCTTGGTAGCTTACCAAGAATTAAGCTAGATCTCACTGTAGATGAAGCTTTAATAGATAAGCCTGTAAGATCCATAGTTCATCATACTTACACTGATCTAGAAGAAAGCTTATTCTATATACATTCATACTCGTATTTAGAGATCTTTGCAGAAAAGCTGAGAGCCACTGTAGAAAGGTCCTTGCCTCGTGATTTATATGATGTCATAGAAATCTATAAAAGAAAAGATTTACTTCCCGCTCCTACTGAGCTAAAGCGAGTGCTAGCTAAAAAGTGTGAATTTAAAGGCGTTGGGCTGCCTGATAAAGGACTCATGACTAACATAGAGAAAGTAGCTGAGCTGAAAAGTGCTTGGAATAATATGCTTAAGCATCAGCTTAGGGATTTACCAGATATAGAGATTTATCTAGTGGAGTATAATCTTTTACTAGACTGGCTTTTTGTTTCAAACGAAGTGGTGTGAGAATGAACGAGAATGCTTATCCTTCTGAAGACCAAGTTTATAGAGAATTTCAGATTTTAAATCTACGGGAGTAGGGTGGGGAATGCCTTATGCGGCTTAATTAGGTTTAAAGGGGATTACGCAGAAAGTTTAGATTTACAGGAAAATGATAGATTTAGTATTCACGAGATTTACAAAATTTGAAAATTATTAGGTGTCAATCCTTTATCCCTGAAACCTAATCCGAGATTAGCTTAGCTTGTTATTTTTCAATCCTACTAACCTTTTCTCTTTCAATTACTGGTATATTTTATCAATGGGGAGCCAATATGAAAGATTGGAAACAAAATATTGAACAGAACCTGCACAAACAGAAAAATAGTGTTGCCAAAATCAACATTGACAAAGCGACTGTTCAGTATTCCGAGAAAATAAAGCAGAACAGAGTTTTAAAATCCTTGACAGGTGACGAAGAAATTGTAAGAGCATTTCTCATTGACCACTTAGTCAATGAACTTGACTACAAACCCGAAAACATTGAAATTGAAAAAGAATATTCGATAAAAGCAGGACACGGAAAATTAACACCACGTATTGACATCATTGTTAAAGACGATAAAGGCAATCCCTTCTTTTTCATAGAAGCCAAAGCACCAGACAAGTTCGAGAAAGACAAAGAAGAAATTGAAGGGCAACTTTTCTCATTGGCAGCAGCCGAAGAAAAAGACTATAAGACCAAAGTAAAATATTTGGTTTACTATACAGCCGATCTACAAGATGAAGGGATTTTAGACAAAGCAATTATCATTGATTTTGAGAAGTACAGAAACTACACTGATTGGGAAAATGACGGTTTTATTTCCATTGGAATTGAATTAACCGCAAGTTACGGTGAACCCAAGAAACAGCCACTATTCAAAGGAGATGAAAAACACGATTTAAGAAGCAAAATCAATCGTGAAGAAATTGAAGGTTTGGGCAGAAACTTACACAATGTGCTTTGGGGCGGTGGCGGAACTAACGACAGTGAAATTTTCTACTCACTTGTAAAAATCATTCTTGCAAAAATTCAAGACGAATATGAAAAGCAAGACGGAGAAGAATACGATTTTCAGATTTACCAGTATGGAAGCCATATTGAAGCATCTGAAAAGGTTTACGACCGAATAAACCAACTTTACAAAAGAGCCTTAAAAGACCAGCTCAATGTTTCGGAACAGAAAAAAATTGATGAGGACAACATCATTAACCAAAATAAGTTTCCACTAAACAAGCTCATTTATACCGTTCAATCCTTAGAGAACTTTTCATTTTTGGAAGGTCGTAGTTCGTTAGACGGAAAAGACATTTTGGGAGATTTCTTTGAAAGCATTACAAGAGATGGTTTCAAACAACACAAAGGACAGTTTTTCACCCCTACCCCAATCGTAAACTTTTTACTTTACGCTTTACAACTTGACAAGTTAGCAATTGACCGACTGAACAACGACCGAGAATTACCGCTCATCATTGACCCCTCGGCAGGAAGTGGAACCTATTTAGTTGAAGCAATGAAGCTCATCACCAAAGAAGTTAAATACAAACAAAAAGATAAACTCAAATCAAGCCGACAAATCAAACAGCGTTACGAAGAACTTTTCACGCCTGATTACGCCGAGAACAAATGGGCAAAAGAATATCTCTATGCCTCTGAAATCAACTTTGACTTAGGCACAGCTTCCAAAGTAAATATGATTTTGCATGGTGACGGCTCAACAAACATTTTTGTAAAAGACGGTTTGTCACCTTTCCGTTTCTATGTAAAAGAAACATCACCCAACTATTTAGAAACAGCAAACCCCGAAACGCTTTATAACGATAAAGAAGTAAATGCAAAATTTGACATTGTGATAAGTAACCCACCTTTTAGCGTTGATTTGGACACACAAACACAACGAGAAGTAAAAAGTACTTTTGTGTTTGGCGACAAAAATAATTCTGAAAACTTATTTATTGAACGATATTACCAGCTTTTAAAAGAAGGCGGTCGTTTGGGTGTTGTTTTGCCTGAAAGCGTTTTTGACACCACCGAAAACAAATACATTCGCTTATTTCTGTTCAAGTATTTCAATGTAAAAGCAATCGTTAGTTTACCGCAGGTAACATTTGAGCCTTACACTTCAACCAAAACAAGTTTGCTATTTGCTCAAAAGAAAACCAAAAAACAAGTTGAGCAATGGAACGAGCTTTGGGACCAATACGGAAAAAAATGGGCAAAACTTAAAACTCGTGTAACTCGCTATCACGACTATTTTGTAAATCAAGCCAAACTCAGCAAAAAATTTGCTTGGGTAAAAGAACTCTCTACCGACCTAAAGGAACTTTTGAAGAAAGAAGATAGAGAAGCCGTTGAAATCATTGAAAAAGAAGATTTAAAACACATTAAAGAGAACATTAAACGCTTCTTGAAAGACTACATTACACCCGAAGACGAAGCACTCAACCCAAAAGAACTATTAACCAAATACAGCGAAGAAATTAACAGCCTTTCAAAATTTGAAAAGGAAACCAATGTATTTGGCTTTTATAATGCTTGGTGGGTATTTGGTGAAGTAGCCAAGGAAATAGACTACGATATTTTTATGGCAGAAGCCGAAAATGTTGGCTACAAACGAACCAAACGAGGCGAAAATCCAATGCCCAACGAGCTTTACGATATTGAATATGCACCAAACACAATTGAGACAAAACAAATCTTGGAAGATTACGACCAAGACATTAAGATTTTGAAAGAGCAATTGGCAGAAATGAAAACGAAATTGGAAACAGTCAATAAGAAATTAGACGGTAAAGAAACCGAAGCACTTAAAAAGAAATCTGAAAAACTAACGGCTGATATTGAAAATCAAAACTTGAAAATTGAACAGGTTGAAACTGAAAAAGCCCAAGTGTTAGAGATTTTCAAAAAGTATTATGAAAGCGACAGCCTAAAATCAGAATTTACCGAAAGAACAGATACCGAACTAATCAACCATTTTAAAAATGGCGTGCTTTCAAGATACAAAAGTGACGACATTGTGCTTCGCACTTCTGAATTACAAACCATATTAGACAACATAAGAAAAGACGTAGTATGGGAGTAAATATTCAAAAAAAGAAACTTTCTGATTTCCGCTCAGAAGAAAGTTTGAGATACGATTACAAGTATATTTCGTCTTTTGAAACGAGCAATAAAGACTTTTACTCTTATCGACAGTTATTTGATTTCGTTTCTTTTCAAAGCATTGATATTTCAACATTCGATAAATTTCTATATGCTGAAATTGGCAACGTGAATAAATTGGGAGAAGTTGAACCTGTAGAATTGTCATTTGATGAAAGACAGGAAGAAAATGAAAGTTTATTTAAAAAAATAGAAAAAGGCGACATTATCAAACCCTTATCAGGTGATGTATTAATTTCTAAAATTAGACCATACCTAAATAAAAACGTTCTGATTGAGAATGAAGACACTTATTTCACCAAAGCATTTATTCAAATAAGACCAAGAATAAATTCTGAACTTTTCTTTTTAGTTCTAAGAACAAAATTTATCAATCAAATAAATGCTGTATCAAGACAAGGGAAAGGATACCCAACTTTAAAAGAAGATGATTTAAAAACTATTCGTTTTCCAAAAGCAATTGTAGATGCTCTTGTTAACTCACAATTAGAACTACTTGAAAAAATAAATCCTTTAAAACAAGAAATTTCAAATTTAAAGACGACAAAAAAACAGACTTTAAACATCATTAATCAAGTTTTTGGGGAAGCATTAGTATTTGATTGGTCAGCGTTTGAATCCATTAAGAAAGAAAAAGCCTACACATCAAGTATTTCAAAATTTGCAAACAACATTGATTGCCGAATGGGTATTCGCTTTCACAATAAAGCAGGAGCTTATATCCAATCGTTCTTAGAAAGCAAGACAAACAAAAAAATTAAAGATTACATTTCCGATAATATCGTTTTAGGCAAAAGTGTTTCCCCAAGCGACTATGACGAAGACGGGGAATATTTTTACATCGCAATGTCCAACATCAAAACGTGGGCATTTGACCCCGAAGACTGCAAAAAGGTATCTGAAAGTTATTCAGCAAGCAACCTAAACAAGACAGTCAAAAAAGGCGACATACTTTTAGCACGTTCAGGCGAAGGAACAATTGGAAAAGTTGCTCTAATTGAAGACGAAGACATCAACGGAATTTTTGCAGACTTCACACAAAGAATAAGACTTACAGGTTTTGACCCTTTGTGTGCTTACTACTATATGCGTAGCGACTTTTTTCAGTATTTGGTTTACACTCACAAAAAAGGACTTGGCAACAATACCAACATTTTTCCAAGCCAAATAAAGGAATTTCCAATTCCTGATTGGGACGAAACCAAACAAGCTGAAATAGTTGAAAAAATCAAAACACAACTTGACGAGCAAAAAGTAATTGACAGACAAATAGAAGAAAAACAACAGGCAATTAACAAGATAATTGAAGACGCAATAAAACAAGAACAGGATTAATGTGCTGAGATTCTAGAGAAGTCATCCACCCTCACCCCAATCACCCTAACAAGCCTTCCATCCCTCTTCACTCTCCCCCTCTTAACACCTAAAAAACACTCCCCAAGCCTCTTACTCATCTCAGCTGGATTAGAGATAAATCTATCAGTCTCACTAATAAAGCTAGCTTTAGAGATTCCACTCTTATCATTAGCTAACCCAGAGCTTAAGCACCACTGAATATAAGACTCATAAATTTCACCAACGCTAAGACCTTGATCTAAAGAGCATTCCACTAAAGACAATTCCCCAATAAACTCTAATAGATGATTATTACTTCTAGCTATATCCTCGAAATGCTTTTCTTTAGAGCTATAATCTATCCCTTCATCTAATAATTTACTGAAAGAATCTATAATCAGGTTCAGTAGAGCTGGCAGAATAGTCTTTCTAATAAACTCTGGATCTTCTTTAAATCTCGGGTCCGCCTTCTTCTCAGTGCTAATACTCAGATTAGGATTAGTTTTAAAAGTATTTTTAAATTCTATAGGGCATAACCTAGATTTCACGGCTTCGCTTAGAGAACTAATATTAGGTGTTCCATTCATATTAAAAAAGAAAATCGCTCTAGGACTAGCTTCTATCGGATCTTTATTCTTCCTCTCTAGCTGTATAGGATCACCAGTAATCGCAGCTTTTAGGGTCTGTGATTTATCTGTATTAATCGCACTATTCTCAGAGGACCAATTAATCGCAGAGCGATATAAATCAAAAATCCCAAATCTCCTTCCCGAATCAGCTTCCTTAAAGCTTTGCAAGGATATGCTAGTAAATCTATGCTTCCCGATTAGCTGAGTAAAGATCTCTCTTAGAGTATCTTTTCCATTAGCTCCATCCCCATAATTTATTACAGCTTTTAGCCCTCTACCAGCATGTTTGCGAGCAGTCTTAATATCTAAGCAGCTAGCGACTAATCTTAAAATGATCTCCTGATCTACCTTATCTAAGACATTATTTAAGAATCCGCTTAAGTCTGAATCATTAGCCTCTGGACTATATTCATAATCACAGATATAGATATTAAGCTGTTCTGGCTTATGCTCTTCTAGAGTAAAAACTGGCTTAAATCTTTCATCATAAGCTAGTCTCAGAAAGCCATTCTTTAGGTTTATCCCACTTGGATTAATTTTATCTATATCTACTGCATAACTCTGTACTAGATATTTATACGCTTCCTCTGTATGGCAGGGCTTAGCATAATCAGTGGCTCCAGTCTTGAAACTAGTAATATACTCCTTAAAGAAATTAGATACTTCCTTATTAAACTCAGTGTCTTTAATTGGCTCATAGTAGCCGTTCTTATACTCATGCAGTAAACCAGAGACCGAAATAATTATCCGATTCTTTCTTTTAATTAATTCTTCTTCCACTGCCTGCCCTGCTGTTAGTTTTTTTAGGTAGTGCTTAGGTAAATCATAATCATGTTTTTGAGCATGATAGTAAAGAGTCCTGATCGTTATACTGCCGTCATATCTGCTGATTAATTCTTCTAAATGCTCTCCATCATTCTTATAATCTGGACTCCATGAATTAACTAAGTCTCTGACTTCTTCAGGGTTAAGCCTAGAACATAAAGCCCAGACTATATTACGCCATTCTTCATAAGTGATAGAAGCTGGAATGGACTTTAGCATGTCTCTTATTTCATTAAATAGTTTTTCATCAGTGACAGGTGACAGGGGTGACAGCCTTTTCTCACTTTTTTTTCTGGTAATTTTAGGTATCTTTAGATTTTCAAATTCTTCTAAGCTGATTTTCTTATTCCAGTATTCATAAATGCAATTCTTAGAACCATAAAAGCTTCTAGCGGTATCTTTACAGGCTTGATCTGCCTCTGGAAATTTCCCTAGCAAATTCTCCAAACAAGTTTTATACGTCTCTTGATCTGTAATAATTTCAGGTACTTGAAAAATGATTCTAAATTTATCACCATTAGAACCTACTCTGTGGCTAGGTGTCGTATAGTAAGCACTAGCATGGCTTTTTATATATTCATGCCCTAAAGTCTCTTTTAGATTGGAATTGTCAAAATCTAGAACTAAGAGCTGAGCCGATATGAAATTCTTACCAGTTCTAGTATTATCCTTAAATGCTATTGGAGAGAAGGCTTTACCTTGACTAATACTCTCTAATAACTCCTGAATATTAAGCTCAATTTCCTGAAAGTTTGAATTATGCTTCTTTAGAGCATCTAGATCTTTATTAATTATCTTATCGTTGATCGAACATCTAAAACTGTCCATAATACTGTCTCCTGTTGGTTTGTTTAAATTATTATTTATGCTTTTAAAATCACTACCAATTAATCTGTGCATTGATTACCTCTTCTACTTTGTGATTTACATAGCTCATAGTGGTCTGAATATTTGCGTGTCCTGCGATAATCTGAAGATGGCTTAAAGGCACTCCACGATTAGCATAATGAGTTAAAGCACCACGTCTAAAGCTGTGTAATAAACCTTTAAGACCAGCTTTTTTAAAGATATACTTAATTCTCTTCTCTAGCCTGTCTAAAGTAATTTCCCGCCCATCAGATAAAAGAAAAGCTTTTAATGATTTAGACTGTGGTCTAATCTCATTTAGATACCTTTCTAAATGTGGCTTAATCTCTTTACTCATCCCCGTTTCTCTATCTTTAGAGCCTTTCCCCTGTCTTACTAGAAGACGATTAGCTTTTAAGTTTATATCTGTTATTTCTAGGTTAATAATTTCAGAGGCTCTAAAAGCAGTCCAGAAAGCAAAGAGCATAATAATTTTATTTAGCTCTTTATTAGCTTCACTAGTTAAAAGTCTTTCGTTAGTTTCTAGAGCTTTTCCTAAATCCTCTAAGCTTAAGGTATCTATTACCCTAGAAATAGTTCTTTTAATTTTCGTATCTTTTAATTTGACATGAGCTTCCTTTACCTTTTTTAGATTTACAGATTTGATTAACTCAATTAATTCATTAGTCATTTAATAGCTCTCCTTTATAAATTAAAAATTTGGCTAAGCTAATCCCAGCCTCCTTAATATGCTTACGAGTTGAAAACTGCTCTGGTCTGCATTCATCTATAGCCATTACACAGGCTTGATAGAGATTAGAATAATCATTTTTCACGTATTTAAAGAATTTAACCGCAGCATTAAAGTAAATCCTTCTAGTATTCGGTCCTACTATTCTTCCATAACAAGATGCAGCATTTTTCATGGCTTGATCCCATGCTTCTATTACTGATTTATGTTGTGTTGGGATCTTTTGTTTTAGTTTATGTATTTTTTGATCTGTTTTTGTAAAGCCTCTGGCTACTGCAATAGAATTGCAAAACTCTTTCTCAAAAGTCATTTTATTGTCCTTTAATAATATAAATTTCCAATGAACGCACAAGGCTCATTGAGCTAAAAACTGTTTACTATACCGCCCTATACATAAACTCCCCGTTACTACGGATTCATGTAGAAGAAAATATTAGTAAAATTAGAACTAGCCAAACTCCCCGTTATTACGGATTTAAATAGATCTAACTATAAAAAGATACAAAAGACTATGATGATAGACCAGTGGCTACCCAGATTCAGCTATATATGGACTCTTATGAGCTACCCACTGGCTTATCTGGACCTTAGGAGAAATATCACTTTCTCTTGGTATCTAGTCTTAATATATCATTTTTTGTCGAATCAGCAATGGCCGATTACCCAAAGTAACTAAATTATTTTTTTACCGACCACCCAAAGCAAAAATTTATCTATAAGATATAATAAATTAGTCCCGCACGGAACGTCTGGTGATTCACTGTATTCTGACTCTTAAAAATGGCTCCCAAGACTGGATTCGAACCAGTGACCGATCGGTTAACAGCCGATAGCTCTACCGCTGAGCTACTTGGGATCAACGCTAGATTATAATACCACAAGAAAGTATGTATCTAAAGTCCTTTTTAAGGAATAATTATTAAAATTTAGAAATAGTGAATACATCTGAAAAAACACACCAAAAAGCTTAGATCAAAAGTACTGAATTAAACAAATATAAGTGAAGTGAAGAAATTTCAGTTTAGGCTAGATGCTGTATTAAAGTACAAAAAGATACTGAAAGATAAACAGCTCGCCCAATACAATAAAGCATTACAAGGTTATCGTGAGATCGAAGATAAGATCACAGCCATAGATGATAAACAGGAAGAGGTTTACCATACTATGATTCAAAAAGCCCAAGAGGGCTTTAATCTTCTTGATCATCAAAGTAAAGAAATATTCGGTCAAAAGCTTCAGCACGAACGAAATACAGAAACAGTTAGATTAGCTAAAAGACAAAAATTAGTCCAAGTAGAACAAAAAAAACTAGTGCAGTACTCTCGTGATGAAAAAGGACTAGAAATCATGAAAGAAAATGCACTAGAAGACTATAAAAAAGAGCTTTTACAGGAAGAGATAAAGGAAATAGATGATTTAGTTTCCACTCGTTTCAGGGTTAATGAATATTAACTATGCAGGAAATTCTAAATCCCCTAAAGTCAGTAAATCCCGTGCAAGCGCTTAGCTTTTCCTCTAATGCCAAGCTTGATGCGAGATCCTCTCGCAGTGATAGTTTTCAAAAAAGTGGGCAGGATAAGGCTTCTAGTAAAGGTGTTAAACAACAAAATTCTATAGAAGCTGAAGTTTCTAGCACTCAAAATTTAGATAAAAGCAGCAATGCTACAAATGAGACCAAAAAAAGCGAAGCTAATAGTTTCGATAAGACTTTAGCAGATAAGTCTCCTAGTAAAAAATCAGATAACAATGAAAGCGAAATTAACAAAGAAGAGTTAAAAGAAGTCACCAAAGAGGTTCTGAATGCATTAATCACATTTATACAGCAAACTCAGATAGCACAAGTGCCACCAACACCAGAGCTTAAAGATTCTACTAGCACGGCGGAGCAAGGTTTTATCATATCTCAGAATATAGACATCACGGCAGCAGAACACACTAATAGCCCTGCGATCAACAGCTTATTACAAAGCTACGCTAATGAAATTAGCTTAAGCAGTTCAGGTGATAGTGAAACTACCACACCAATAAGCGAACTCGTTAATCAACTTTTAAATAGCCCTGAGCTGGCTGGTAAGGCTCCTGAGCTCAAAGCAGTAGTTTTAAATGAAGTAGTTTCAGCACTCTCAGATAAATTAGAGAAAATGCAAAGCATTTTAAATAAAGAAATCGAGAATATAAATATCAGTGATGTTTCTTTAGAAAAATTAGCCCTAGATTCTGAAACACAGTTACCAAAGCTTAATCCAGAACTAGAAGTCAAGTTAGACCAAATAATTAAACTTGGCGATAAAAATGAACAAGTAACTAAGCTACTAGAAGTCAGTTCCGCTCTCAGTGAAGAACTTAATGCTCAGTTGAAAAATATAAATAAATCTATCTCGGATCTGGGTGATGATGAGACTAAAAGCATAAAAACAGAAATTTTCCAGTTACTCGGTAATTTAGATAGTGAATTTAAAATAGAGGTTGATTTTAAACAAGAAGGCATAGGAAATGATGAAAGCCTATCTAGCATAGGCTTAGAATCCATACAGGTAGATCAAGCTCCTCTTAACAGCGATAGTCAAAATAAAGACAATAATCTACTCTTTCATAAAGAAGTAAAACTCAGTCACAGCCGCAATCCAGAAACTATAAATACGGCTATGAAAGCCGCAGAGCTGGTAAGAACTTTACCAGACTTAGTTAGAGATACGAACCCTAATTCTAGTCGAGAGCTAAAAATAAAACTCAATCCAGAAGAGCTCGGGACAGTAGATGTCACCATCAGTAAAAATGCTGATCAGCAGATCTCAATTCAACTCAGCGTGACCAATGAAGCAGCAGAAGAGACTTTAAAGCATAAAATATCAGAACTTACAGCAGCACTAGGTGATAAAGGTGTCTCTATCAGTGATATCAATATTAGTAAATCCAGTTCAGGTAATTTAAACGATAAAAACCCAGAAGGGAAAAATTCTTTTAATGAAGGGAGAGAGGAGCAGAAAAAAAGACAAGAAAGTAATCAGCGTCAGCAAGATGACAGGACTAAAGATCAGTACAGCTTTCAAACAGAGTTGTTCAGCATTCTAAGGTAAAAGCCACTATCCATAAGGTAATTAAAAAATAAAAAAAATTTAAAAGGAAAAATTTATGCCAGTAAGTCCCGCAGGAGCCACACCACCCACAACAACCACACCAGCACCAATAGCTGGAACCACAAAAGCAGGAACCAAGGATACACCAATAGGTGGAATAATAGATCAAGCAGCTATAGATCAAGCAGTTGCTACCACTAAAATCAATGGTGGGGCAACCAGTGATTTTGATCCAGACATGTTTATCAAGCTACTATCAGCTCAATTACAGAACCAGAGCCCTTTTGACACAGTAGAAACTGATCAAATCGTACAACAGCAAGCTGTTATAGCTCAAGTTGAACAAGCTGCACAGCAAACTAAAGCTGTTAAAGAACTGAATACGACTCTCACGACTGAATTACAAGGATTAAAACTTAGCATTAAGGAAATTAGAGATTTTGTAATTATGGGTAAAGCTCCGACCACTACAGGAGGAAAATAATATGACTTTTTTTAACAACCTCACTGGCACTCTAGCGACAAATATCGGCAAAGGTGTACTTCAAGGTCTGAAGCAGTCCGTTAAAGATCTGAGTGGCGGTTCTAATGCATTAAATAATTTCGCTTCACTGATAAATAGTGATGTCACAAAGGTGAATGAAAGCGAAACTGTAAATTTAAGCGACTTAGATATCACACCTGGAGAACTTAGCAATATTCTTAAATTAAGAGAAACTGCTTTAGCTCAAGGCTCAGAAGAAATTATATTTAATTTCCGTAATCAAAAATATCAAATGAATATAGAATCATTCGATATGAAGCTTGTATAGAATGACTCTATTTCAGTCAAGAAGCTTGCTCTGTAAGCTTCTTATCATAATGCTTCATCGCATAATAAGTCTGGCCACTCTGTATGAAACCACTTACTATCATATAAAGCAGGGCACCCGTTGGTAGTGGAATAAAGAACATCATACCCGTCATCATCACTGGCATCATACTTGTCATAGTCTTCTGCATCATTAGCTGCGGATCTTCTTCTATTTTTTTAGGATCATCTGGAAATTTAGGAGCATTTAAATATGATGAAAGCCAGACACTAAAACCAAATAAAGCGACCAGAATTAACACATCGAAATTAAAAGTGCCTTTCTTTACATCATAGACACCAGTAGTACCGAAGTCTTTAATAAAGAAGAATGATTCTGGCTGCTGCGAGGCTGGTAAATAAGCCTGTACCTTAGCAGTACCACCAGCTTTTACAGCAAGCACCTTTGCCGTACCATCAGGCAAAGTCTCTAAAGAAACATATTCATTTTCTTTTTTATCACCGAAGAAACCCCATTTAATTAAACTATTATCAAACTCAGCATCGCCCATTAATTTAGTCGGTTGAATTATAAATTCTTCACCTTCAAGTAAAGTCACAGACTTACTGTTTAAAGCTATTCTAGCCCTTTTACCTTCAGCATTAACATAGATTTCAGCTTTAGTAGAAGCTTTTACTTCTTTTTTATGAGCATCAGCTGCTTTCACTACCTTTACATCCATGAATATGGGCTGATCTTTAAAAGGCGTACCAGAAAAAGTCCAGAATAAACCAATCAAAATAGGCATCTGAACTAATAATGGTAAACATCCACCTAATGGATTAATTTTATTATCCTTGTAAAAAGACATCATTTCCTGCTGAAAGCTTGAACGCAAGTCTTTAAGCTTCTCTGGATTATCTTTAAATTTTTCCTCTTTCTTCTTAAGGTCTTCCTGAAGCTTTTTAAGCTTAGGTTGTACTACCTGCATCTTCTTCGTACTTTTAATCTGTTTAAAAGTAAGAGGCGTCAATATAAGCTTTACAATAGCTGTAAGAAAGACTATAGACCAGCCAAGACTATTTAAACCGATAGTCTTTAGAAGTGTGTGGAGCTCATTCAGTAGAGGAATGAAAACGGAGTAAGTTATTACAGAAATATCCATCAGAAAATTACTTGAACTAAGCTAGTATAGCTAATTCTTGCTTCACTAAGTCAATAATCTCATAAGGGGTATCCGCAACTTTTACATTAGCAGCCTCAAAAGCCTCTCTCTTAGACTTAGCCGTACCTTTATTACCAGCGATAATAGCTCCAGCATGCCCCATTCTTTTTCCTGGGGGTGCCGTAACACCAGCTACATAACCGATTACTGGCTTTCTAACATTAGATTTAATATATTCAGCAGCCTCTTCTTCAGCAGAACCACCGATTTCGCCCACAAGAATAATCATCTCAGTTTCTGGATCATTCTGGAAAAGTTCTAATGATTTAATCTGATCTATCCCAATAATCGGATCACCACCAATACCAATAGCAGTAGAAATACCAATATCAGCCTGTTTTAAACCTAAACCAATCTCATAGGTCAAAGTACCAGATCTAGAAATTAAACCTATTTTACCTGGCTTATAAATAGATCCAGGGTGAATACCTATCAAACACTCACCAGGAGTGATAATACCAGGGCAATTAGGACCATTAACTAAAGTACCATTAGCTTTAGCGGCAGCATGCAATTTAACAGCATCCTGCGGTGGTAAACCTTCAGTGATAACCGATATTAAAGGAATCCCAGCTTCGATAGCTTCTAAAGCAGCATCTAAAGCAAAGTATGGTGGAACGAAAATTACTGAACAGTCTACTCTAAAGTGTTTAGTCGTTTCGTAAACTGTATCAAAGACTGGAATACCCTCAAAATCTTGTCCACCTTTCCCCGGAGTAACCCCAGCTACGATATTAGTGCCGTAAGCTTTCATCAAACGAGCATGGGTTCCACCCATAGTTCCTGTAATCCCCTGTACGATTACGTTTGTATTTTTATTAATTAGTACTGCCATTTTTCAACTCTCTTATTATATTCGTTTCTCTGTAATTAAGCCTTAGCTGCTAAGCTAACAGCTTCTTCTACTGCCTTCTCCAAAATATTAGTCATCGGGATGCCAGCCTTATCCATAATAGCCTTAGCCTTATCCTCATTATTACCAACTAATCTTACAACCATCTTCGCATCAGGTCTTATCTCTTTATAGTAAGCTAAAGCTGCTGCAACCTCGTCACAGGCAGTAATACCACCAAGTATATTGACTAATAGTACCTTAACATCGTCACTAGAAGAAACTAAATCTAAAGCTCTTTTTACGTGATCCTTATTAGCACCACCACCTACATCTAGGAAATTAGAAGGCTTACCACCTTTATGTAAAACCAAGTCCATAGTCGCCATAGTAAGACCGGCACCATTACAAAGTATGCCGATATTTCCTTCAAGCTCAACTATATTTAGACCGCACATTTTACCTCTAAATTCTCTATCGCCTAAATCAGATAAGTGATTAACTAATTGACCAGCGAATCTAGGATGTCTACCTATAGAATCTTCATTTAGAGTAACTTTTCCATCTAAGGCGATGAAATTATCGTCACCATCTATGATAAGTGGATTAATTTCAGCTAAATCGCAGTCAAATTTAGTCCATACTTGCCATAGCTTATCTACAATAGCTGCAAACTTAATTAGCTGAATCCCTTGTAAACCAACTTTAGCAGCTAACTCTCTAGCATAAAAATTAGAATAATTAGCTCCTGGAACTGGAACTATCTGAATATTTTCAGAAGTTTCTATCTCAATTCCACCTTCAGCAGAAGCCATAAGGATAGGACCTTTATAAGCTCTGTCGATTAGTATCGCTAAATAAATTTCTTTTTTAATAGTAACCTTCGGTTCTACTAAAATAGTCTTAGGTAATTCACCTTTAATAGGTAATTTAAAAATTGCTTGTGCTTTATGGTAAGCATCTTCTTGATTATCAGCGAACTTAATCCCACCAGCTTTACCTCTACCACCAGATAACACCTGTGTTTTAAGCGTTTTAGGAAAAGACTTAGCTGGTATAGAAAATACCTCTTCTGCACACTTAATAGTCTGTCCCACTGGAGTAGGTATACCTAACTCTCTAAAAAGTTCCTTAGCTTCAAATTCAAATAGTCTCACAGTTAAATTCCTTCTTCTAGGGTTATATTGTATACCAAAAATTTAGGGAATTTAAAATATCTAGTGTTTTTCAGCAAATCCTTAAAGTTTAATCATACTGTTACCAAAATATTCAAACAGACAAAATACTACATGACAGTTTTCAAATCACGCAGTGTGGAATAAAATCAATATATGGTAATTGATTTTGAGCTAAATGAAACCCAGAAGGAACTTCAAAAATTAGCGAGCGATTTTGCAAGAAAAGAGATACTGCCACAAGCAGAACATCACGATAAAGAGTCTAAATTCCCACTAGAAATAGCACAGAAAGCCTTTGAAGTGGGGCTAATGAATCCGGGTTTCCCTGAATATGTAGGTGGACTGGATCTCGGAATTTTAGAAGAATGTATTATCGCAGAGGAGCTAGGGGCTGCCTGTACTGGCATAGCCACTGCCCTGGGAGCCAACATGCTAGCATCAGCACCACTCATAGCAGTAGATAATCATGAAATCAATAAAGAATTTTTAGCGCCGATGATGGAAGAAGTACAATTCGCTTCTTACTGCGTAACAGAGCCCAATGCCGGCTCAGATGTAGCTGGAGTGCAGACTACAGCTAAAAAAATAGGCGATGAATATATCATTAATGGTAACAAACAGTGGATAACTGGTGCTAAATATGCTAAATGGTTCTATGTATTAGCTCAAACAGATGCTAATCAAGGTCATAAAGGACTTTCTGCATTCGTAGTACCAGCGGACACCGTTGGAGTTATAGTTAATAAAAAAGAAGATATGATGGGACAGAGAGCAAGTAGCACTCACTCAGTAACTTTTAAAGATGTTAAAATCCCAGCTAAATACTTACTCGGTGCAGAAGGAGATGGTTTCAAAATATCAATGAAAGCCTTCGACAGAACGCGCCCAGGAGTAGCTGCTGGTGCAGTGGGTATTATTAAAGCCTGTAGAGATTACTCTATTAAATACTCCATGGAAAGAACTTCATTTGGGGTACCTATAGCCATGCACGAAGCTGTGAGTTTTATGGTGGCAGAAATGGCTATGGAGCACGAAGCCGCTCAGTTATTAACTTGGAAATCAGCTTGGATGATAGATAGAGGTGAAAGAAACACTAAATTCGCTTCTTTTGCGAAGGCGTTTGCTGCTGATGCAGCAATGAAATCAGCTACTAATGCAGTCCAAGTCTATGGTGGTTATGGTTACTCTAAAGAGTACCCAGTAGAGAAATTAATGCGTGATGCTAAAATCTATCAGATTTATGAAGGTACTTCACAGATTCAGAGGTTGATTATTTCTAAAGAGATTTTTCTTAGAAGTAGTTAAAAATTCAGTGATAGGTTTTAGCATTTTCCACTGAGCCCTTAATCAATGTTAAAATCTTTCTTGATGACTACTCACACAAAGTATCAAATGGTAATCGGGCTTGAAGTTCATGCCCAGCTGAAAACTGAGACCAAGCTTTTCTGTAGCTGCTCGACTAAATTTGGAGCTAAACCTAATCAGAATACCTGCCCAATCTGCATGGGATACCCTGGCGTATTACCTGTATTAAATAAAAAAGTAGTAGAATTTGCGACTAAAGCTGGTCTTGCACTCGATTGCAAAATAGACCCTAACTGTAAATTTGATCGTAAACAGTATTTTTACCCCGATTTACCAAAAGGATACCAGATAAGCCAGTTTGATAAACCAATTTGTTCTAACGGTAAATTAAAAATATTCGATAAAAATATCGGTATAGTACGCATCCATATAGAAGAGGATGCTGGTAAATTAGTTCACAACTCAGACAATAGTGCTGATAGGCTTCATGGCTCAGATTACAGCTTAGTGGATTTAAATCGTGCAGGAACTCCTCTCATAGAGATAGTTTCAGCTCCAGATATACGCAGTGGTGAAGAAGCTGTGGCTTATGTAAAAGAATTACGTAAAATTTTAATGGCTTTAAATGTCTGTGACGGTAATATGCAAGAGGGTTCACTTAGATGTGATATTAATATTAGCTTAAATAAAGCAGGGGAACCATATGGGACTAGAGCTGAAATAAAAAACGTTAATAGCTTTAGATCTATAACTAGAGCCATTGAATATGAATTCAAACGTCAGTCACAGCTTTTAGATTTAGGTGAAAAAGTGATTCAGGAAACCCGGTTATTTGAGGAAAATTCTGGTAAAACCTTTTCTATGAGAAGCAAAGAAGACTCACATGATTACAGATACTTTCCAGAACCAGACTTAGTTCCATTAAACATAGATTTAAATTTTATTACTAAGACGAAAGAGGAATTACCAGAACTACCTAGCCAAAAGAGACTTAGATACGTCGCTGAATTCGCTATTACAGAAGAGGCTGCCACTATTATTAGTGATGATTTTGCTTTAGCTTCTCTATTCGAAGGAACTATTATTTTAGGCTCTGATTCAGTAAAAGTCGCCAACTGGATAACTGGTTCGGTATCTGCATACTTAAATGCTAATGAAACCTCGATTAATGAAACTAAATTAACTGCTGAAAACTTAAATGAAATGATTAATCTGATTCAAGATGGAACCATTTCGGACAATATTGCGAAAACATCTATCATTAACGTGCTTTTAGAGAAAGGCGGCTCTGCTATAACGATAGTAGAAAAAGAAGGTCTCGCTCAGATAGCAGATCCAGCTGAAATCGAAGCGATAATTTCTGATATCATAAAAGCCAATCCTACTCAAGCAGAGCAGTTCAAGCAAGGTAATATAAAGATCAAAGGATTTTTCGTAGGTCAGGTTATGAAGATCACTCAAGGTAAAGCTGCACCACAGTTGGTTAATGATTGTTTAGATAAATTACTTAGCTAGTTGAGACCACTGCACAACTCCATTTTCTGCGTTTTCGTCGTCCTCATGATCCTCATGTACCAGCAGTACACTGCGGTCATTCGTCCTCCTCAGCCTTGAAACTGCACGTTGTGCAGCGGTCTCTAATTTATTGCTGTGGAACTTTGCCTTCTGCTGCTCCAGAACCGCTACCTAAAGCTTTTATACTATCTCTCGTGAAATAAATTAAATCCTTAACCCCAGGTATACTCGCAAACGGACCAACTCCTTTCATCGCATCTTTTACAAGTTTAAGTAAAACTAAACCAGCTCCACCATAAATTAATTCATTTTTTTCTATCGATTCACCAGAGATAGCCTTGCCAGCAATTAAACCAGCTAAGCCTACTTTTGCAAGACCATTGGTAACATCTACAACTCCAGGTACTGCTGGATCTTGCCATTTAAACCAAGTTTTAAAAGTATTAATAAAATCAGTAGCTGAAGTGAGAGCTAAAAGCCCAGCTCCACCTAAAGCTAAATGCGTCAGTAAACTATTAGTTTTTTTACTTGTTCCAGCCTTATCTAAAGCGTAACCAGCAGCTGGAATCGCATCTCCGACTAGGCCTGAAGCAAAATTAAAAACTTTTGCGGCTGAGTCTTTTAAAAATCCTAAACCACCAAGCCAAGCACCAGAGGCTTTCGGATCGAGATTTAAATTCTTGGGATCTGAAGGATTTGTTATCTCTTCAATAGCTTCTTGATAAGGAGAAATTTTAGTATTATCGGCAGAAGCTGGCGCTGTTAAAGCTGAAGCATGAGGTGGTATAACAGCCAACGCTGAAGCATTTTCGCGAGTTTCGCTATTAGAATTTCCAGTTTCTGGTAAATATGGGACTATACGCCCAGAACTATCTATACCGACAGACGGAACTGTAACTGAGTATTCTCCCGTTAATGGCTTAATAGTGGTCTGATTTACAGCCAATTAAAATACCCCTTTTACAGGTAATTTCTATGAGATTCTATTTTCGGACAATCCCATATAGAATAAAAAGCTGTAAATATATTTTTTTGATAAATAAAGCTTTCAATATCTTTCCCTACAAAAAACATTAACAGCAAGCTAAAATTAGATTTAGAGACGAGCAAATTAGATTAAGTTAATTCCAGCTCTGTTCAAAACATGAAAGAAAACGCAGAAATAACTACTGGTGCTAAAGCTCTGTTAAAAGAGTTAAGAAAACAGGGTGTGAAAAGATTCTTTGGCTACCCTGGTGGTGTCCTACTGGGTCTTTATAACGAACTTTATAATGAAGAACATTTATTACATATCTTAGTCAGACATGAACAAGGTGGCTGCCATGCAGCAGAAGGCTATGCGACTACAAGTGGCAAAGCTGGTGTAATGTTAGCTACTAGTGGACCTGGCAGTACTAATTTAGTATCTGGAATCGCAAATGCTTACATGGACTCCACTCCAATAGTTTGCTTAACAGGTCAAGTGCCTACAGCTGGTATTGGAAGTGATTTTTTCCAAGAAGCAGATATTTCTGGAATTACTTACCCCATAGTAAAACATAGTTATTTGGTAAAAAAACCTGAAAACCTCGCTAGATGCGTAGCCAATGCTTTTCATATAAGTACTACTGGTAGAAAAGGGCCTACATTAGTAGACATGCCAAAAGACGTTCTAAATGGTGCTTACACTGTCACTAATGAAAACACCACAGATAACTATAAGCCAGACATTAAAGGTTATAAACCTAAAATTCATGGAAATCCTCGCCAGATCACTTTGGCTGTAAATAAAATTCTAAAAGCTAAAAGACCAGTTCTTTATATCGGTGGCGGTGTAATTCACGCAGGTGCCTCTAAATTAGTTCAAGAATTAGCTGAAAGCTGTATGATACCAGCGACTACCACTCTTATGGGGAAAGGGGTAATACCTCATAGGCATCCATTATTTATGGGTATGCTCGGTATGCATGGCACAGCTTATGCTAATTATGCCGTTTATAACTGTGACTTACTTATAGGTATAGGAGTTAGATTCGATGACAGAGTGACTGGAAAGCTAGAAGCTTTCGCTCCAGACGCAGATATTATCCATATAGATATAGACCCTGCTGAAATAGGTAAAAATAAAAATATGCGTCCAGAGGTAGATATACCTATAGTCGGCGATGCTTACCATATATTAAAAGATCTTCTTAAAGAGATAAATAATCGCAAAGTCAATAGCGAAGAATGGCTTAAAAAAATAGACGAGTGGAAAAAAGAGTATCCTCTTGACCATGACCCTATTTCAGACAGATATATCAGCCCGCAGCATATTTTAAAACATTTTTCTAAAGAACTTGGTGATAAAGCTATATATTCGACAGATGTAGGACAGCACCAAATGTGGGCAGCACAGCACTGTGAAATAGATCACCCGCGTCAATGGCTCACTAGTGGTGGAGCTGGGACTATGGGTTATGGACTTCCAGCCGCTATGGGAGCTGCTGCTGCACTTGAAGATTCTAAAGGTACTACTGAAGACAGATCTAGTGAAACTGTAGTAAATATCACTGGTGATGGTAGTTTCCAGATGAATATTCAAGAATTAGGCACTCTAAAAGCTTATAACCTAAAAGTTGTAAACTGCATATTTAATAATAATAATCTTGGCATGGTAAGACAGTGGCAGGAGCTTTTCTATGATGGAAACTACTCTCATGTAGATTTAAAACACGGTAGCCCAAATTTTTCTAAAGTGGCGGAAGCTTATGGTCTTAAAGGCTACAAACCTGAAACTAGAGATGAATTAGAAGAAATAATTAGAGAATCTATAAGCGATGAGGAAGCGACAGTAATCGACTGCCCTATGGCTTATGATATGAATGTCTGGCCTATAGTTCCAGCTGGTGGTTCTAATATGGATATGATGGGAATTGGTAGCAGTACTTTAAAGCTAGAAACACCAGAATTTGACACAAGTGATTATGTCTAAATGTTTACAAGGTACTATTGAGAACAACCAAAAGGCAGAACCTGAAGTTCGCGATCAGTATCAGAATGATCAAATTCAAGTCATCGGTGCAAGGCAGCATAATTTAAAAAATCTGAATGTCAATATTCCTAAAAATAAACTAGTAGTCATAACTGGTGTAAGCGGTTCAGGGAAAAGTAGCCTTGCCTTCGATACTATTTTCGCAGAAGGTCAAAGACGTTACATAGAAAGTCTTTCAAGCTATGCAAGACAATTTTTAGGTCAACTCGATAAACCCGATGTAGAAGAAATTAAAGGTCTTAGCCCAGCTATAGCTATAGATCAGAAATCCACTTCTCATAATCCACGTTCGACAGTCGGTACTGTAACCGAAGTCTATGATTACCTTAGACTACTTTTTTCTCGCACGGGCACTCCTCATTGCCCAGTCTGTGACACTAAAATAGAAGCCCAAACTATAGATCAAATAATAGACAGCATAATGCTTCTCGGAGAAGGACGTAAGATATTAGTACTCGCTCCACTATTACAAGGGAAAAAAGGAGAACACCAAAACCTTTTCTCAAGCCTTAAAGCCGATGGCTTTATGCGCATTCGCATCAACGGAACACTCTATACACTAGAAGAGGCGATTAAGCTTGATAAAAATAAAAAACATGATGTAGATCTAGTTGTTGACCGTATTGTTATCAAAGATAGCGCAAGAAGTAGAATCGCTGATAGCGTTAGCCTTGCTTTAAATAAGGGTGAAGGAAAAGTTATTATCCAAGAACTCTTTGATGATGAAAGCTCTAAAGATCACCTATTTTCAGAACTATATTCCTGCCCTAATGGTCACGGTAGCATACCAGAATTAGATCCTAAACTATTTAGCTTTAACACACCACATGGCGCTTGCTCACACTGTTCTGGGCTTGGAGTCGAATTTGATTTTTCTGCTGAATTAATAATCCCGAATGATGAATTAAGCCTTAAAGAAGGAGCTATCGCTCCTTGGGCTAAAACGAATAATGTTTACTACGAAGCACTACTAGAAGGACTTTCTAAAAAATTAGGATTCTCAATAAATAAAAAATTTAAAGACTTAAGCGAGGATAAGCAGCATATCATTCTCCATGGCTTAGAGAATGATCTCATTACGATAAATACTGATAAGTATCCAAGCCTCGGCTATGCAAACTATCAAACTCACTACGAAGGAGTTATACCTCAATTAGAGAGGCGATATAAAGACACCAACTCCGATTCATGGAAAGCTGATATAGAAAAATTTATGATAGAAAGACCTTGTCCAGAGTGTCACGGTTCTAGACTTAGAGCGGAGGCACGTGCAGTAAAGGTAGCAAAAAAAAGCATTCATGAACTATGTGAACTATCCATAGAAGATCTGTATACTTTTTTTGAACAAATAAATAACAAATTAACTGAAACCCAGAAACTAATCGCAGAGAAGCTTCTACATGAAATTAAAGTCAGACTTAAATTCTTAATCGATGTGGGACTTGAATATTTAAGCTTAGCTCGTACAGCTAAAACGCTCTCTGGCGGTGAAGCGCAGCGCATTCGCCTAGCTTCACAGATAGGTTCTGGCCTCTCTGGTGTTCTATATGTTTTAGATGAACCGTCTATTGGTTTGCATCAACGTGATAACGCTCGTTTACTAAAGACCCTAAGGCATCTTCGTGATCTTGGTAATACAGTACTAGTCGTAGAGCATGATGAAGATACCATGAGGCACGCTGACTGGATTATTGATATAGGATTAGGTGCTGGAGTACATGGTGGAACTCTTATTGCTGAAGGAAAATTTGAAGATATATTAACTAATACTGAATCTCTAACCGCAGCTTACCTTTCACGTAGAAAACAGATTCCCGTTCCTAATAAATGCAGGGATGGTAACGGTCACATGATTACACTAGACGGTGCAAAAGCGAATAATCTTCAGAATCTATCTCTAGATTTACCTTTAGGTAAATTCATCGCTGTAACTGGAGTCTCTGGTTCTGGTAAAAGCACATTAATAAATGAATTACTCTTACCTGCTGTGCAAAATAAATTAAAATTAAAAGTCGCCTTCCCTAATAATATCCAAGGTATTCGGGGAGTAGAAAATATAGATAAAGTTATAGTTATAGACCAGAGTCCTATAGGTAGGACTCCTCGTTCTAATCCTTCTACTTATACTGGTGCCTTTGACCCAATCAGAGAGCTGTTCAGCCAAACTATAGAAGCTAAAGCTAGAGGATATAGTCAGGGAAGATTCAGCTTCAATGTAAAAGGTGGCAGATGTGAAGCCTGCTCCGGGGCGGGTCTTATCGAAATAGAAATGAATTTTTTACCCTCAGTTTTCATCAACTGTGAAGTATGTAAAGGTAAAAGATATAATAAAGAGACTTTAGAAGTTAAATATAAAGGTAAGTCCATTTACGATGTTTTAGAAATGACGGTAGAAACGGCGGTAGAATTCTTTGAAGCCATACCTAAAATAAAAAACAAATTACAGACCTTACACGACGTAGGCTTAGACTATATTAAATTAGGTCAGTCAGCTACCACCCTCTCTGGCGGTGAAGCTCAGAGGGTTAAGCTCGCAAACGAGCTTGCTAAAAGGTCTACAGGTAAAACCTTATACTTACTTGATGAGCCAACTACAGGACTTCACTGGCATGACATAGAATTATTACTGCTCGTCTTAAATCGCTTAGTCGATTCTGGAAACACTGTACTTGTTATAGAACATAACCTAGATGTGATTCGCCAATGTGATCATATTATAGATTTAGGACCAGAAGGCGGTGCTAAAGGCGGTCAAATAGTAAAGATTGGCACTCCAAAGCAATTTGTTAAGGATACTGATACCCACACGGCTAAGTTTTTAGCTATGATGGACTAATGCAAACTGTTCTTGAAATTGGAAGCGGAAGTTATAAACTATGCAAACTTGGTGCTTTCAGTGAAAAATTTGAAAGCAGTTTAGGTAAAAACCTTATAGATTTAACTAAAGCTAAAAGACTTAATCCAGAGTCTATAAAAGTTGCTATAAAAAACTTAGATGAAAAAATTCTTCCATTCTTAAAAGCACGTGGAGTGGTCAGCCCAGAAGTACTTGTCTTTGCTACCGCAGCAATAAGGCTCAGCATGGCAGACCCACTTAAAAGTGGTGAGAATTTCCTTAAAGAACTTATTAACAGAGGCTTTAAAAATATTAGAGTGTTTTCTGAAGAAGAAGAATGCCTTTATGGAGCTAGAGCTGTTATAGATGAAGTTCGCACATTAAGACCTAATTTAAAAAACTTTCTAATATTAGATACTGGTGGTGCTAGTCACCAACTCGTACAAGTAATAAACCTTGAGCCTGTAAAATATAAATCTTTCCCCATTGGCTCTCACACTGATTTAAGTATAAACAGCTTACCAGACTTAATCAGTGAAGGGTTTTCAGAAAGCTCAAATTTAGTAATACTTGGCACGACGGGGCAGATACTATCTGGAGCAGATAGCTTATCTAGATCCCGAGATATCTACAGTGACATCCAATCATTAAATATCAGACTGGAAGCAGCTTCCATAACGGAACGTAAAATAATTTTAGAGTATATGGTTAGTGACCCTAAAATCAAAGAACTCTTCGTCGAATATCGCTTAGCGATTCTACCCCAAGCAATTAAAATCATCTTAAATGTTATGAAGCAGTTGAAAAGCAATGCCTTACTGAATTCCAAGCAGGAGGCAATTCAATTTATCTCTAAAGTGGGGTTTTAATTAAAGTTTATCTAGGCAAGACCACTGCTCGATTTGTGCAGTGACCTCTAGGCTAAATTATTTACTAACCAGTCTTTATAAGCAACATTAACATTCATAATGGGTATTTGTAGTACAGCTGGGCAAGTATAGCTATGCTTCGCTAAAATTAATTTTTCTATCTCTGCATAATTATCATTTTTAGTTTTCATGATAATTACAAATTCATCATTTTTTTCTAAATTGCCTTGCCATTTATATATGGAATTAACATTAGAGTAAATATTTGCACAAGCAATTAAGCCAGACTCTAAAAGACTCTCCGCTAATAAATCTGCATTGGATTTAGAATCTGTAGTCGTGTATATAAGGCAAAATGTCATCAAAACTATATTATAAAATTAAATGAGCAAGACCCTTGTTTTAAATTATTTTTAACTATCTGATTTAAATTTCCCCTTAGTCTTCCTCCTATATTTATAAGGACTCATCTCCAGTCCACCATCTTTAGACCAAATATTTAACTCATGCTGCTTTGCATAAGCCTCTGCAGCCTTAAAAGAAGTCGCATATTTATCATTAGCTCCAAGAATTAAAAGCTCAGCATAGCCCTCCCTGAGCATCTTTTCATTCATACTATTTCCCTTGGAATCATAGACATAAGCAAGCAGCCTACCATAACGATCTCTCGGCTCTATATCTGTCTCAATAAAAATATATTTATCGTCACTTAGTTCTTGTTTTAAAAATTCTGTCGCTTTTTTACCCCAGTCCTGCTGCTGAGTCTCTGGGGCGTCCATGCCGAGCATTCTTAATTTAATAATATTTGGAGATTTTCCATAGTCCCCATTTTTATACTTTGTGCTTGACTGAAACCCCAGTTTCATAAAGCCTTCCATATGTGAATATGGCACACATTCCCCTCGAATTATTTTTTCACACACTGCAACCCTTAAAGTATCTCCATCACTAACTTTCAAGACCTTAGCAGGGATCTTAGTTTCATCACAAGAAACAAGAAATACAGAGATTAGACATAGAAAAAATACTTGATTTAAAGCTTTCATGATTAATATTTCCTAATTGCTATGATAATAGACTTGATAAGAAATTATAAATTCCTGAATACGATTACAGTAATTTTTGTAGTGATTTTACTACTCAGTAACCTTATTGCGAGTATTAAAATCACTCAAATAGACTTGCCTTTTATAGGTAAAGTGAGCTTTGCTGCTGGTCTATTATTTTTCCCGATATCATATTTAGTCGGAGATTTACTTACAGAAGTCTATGGCTACGCTAAAAGCCGCCAAGTAATCTGGACTGGTTTTATTTCACTAATAGTCTCAAATATTTTAATTAAAATTCTCGTAAGCTTACCACCAGACCCTAACTGGAATTTACAGTCATCATATGAAGCTATCTTTGCGATGAGCTTTAGGGTAAGCGTTGCGAGTATGCTTGCATTTTTCTGTGGCGAATTTTGTAATAGTTACGTGGTGGCTAAACTCAAAGTGATATGTGAAGGTAAATTTACAGCCTTACGTATCATCGGATCTACAGTAGCAGGTGAACTGGTTGATACTCTAATCTTCTACCCGCTTGCTTTTTGGGGTGATCCTAATTTTCCGCCAAATTTAATTTTCAGAATAATGATAATGAATTATCTAGTAAAGGTTATATGGGAAGTGATAGCTTATCCAGGTACTAAGCAGTTAATTAAATTCCTCAAGCGCAGTGAGAATGAAGATTACTATGACAGGCACACCGACTTCAGTCCATTTCATCTTAGTGAAGATGATTCTACGCAGCTTTCCAAAAATTAAAGAACCTAAATCCAAGCAATGAAATCCAAATCTAAAAGCATATTCCAAAATCTAAGAGAAACAGCAAGACCTTACGATCATCTTTTTATATTCTCACTTAGCTTCATGTTCCTAAGCGGAATAGCAAATATATTACCATCATGGCTAATTAAAGTCTCTATTGATGGGATTTCTGCACTTGGCTCTAATTCCACCAAATTTTCTATAATACCAAAACAAGCAGAAGAGTATTTATTAAAACACTATCCAAGCGGTCTTGAAATCAGCTTCTTCAATTTTAAACATATTTTTTCAGCTTCAGGCTTAAGCAAGGCATTATATTTAAGCACTGGGGATTTCATTAATCTTCTACCAATAGCCATAGTAGTAGTTTTTACAATAGATGCTATTTTCAAGCTTAGTTATATATTTTCGATTCGCTCATGGGGACTGCGAATCGTTCAAGATTTAAGAGATAAATTTCATTTACATTTAAACCAAATGGCTTTAAAAGAACAAGAGAAATATGATTCAGGTTCCTTAGTTTCAGTCGTCAGTAGTGATTTACAGAGCTTACAGTCTTGGCTGTCTGAAACTATGACTAATCTTTTTAATGATGGCTTTAAAGCACTTTTCTTGTTCGGTTGGTTGCTCTTTATAAATTTTAAATTAACGACGCTAACCCTAGTCACCATCCCACTCTTCGCCTTACCTGTAATTAAAATCGGTAAGCAAATACGCAAATATAGTAAAAGTGGTCAAGATTATGTCGGACAAATAAGCAGCTTTATCAATGAAACACTAGTTAATCAGAGAATTATAAAAGCCTTCAATTTAGAGAACTGGAGACAGAATAAATTTGCTCAAGAATCCAAAATACTCTATAAGCTTCAATCCAATTGGTTTTTATTCATGTCAATAGTTTCTCCCATTACAAATATAGTCGCAGCTTTAGGTATCAGTATTATTCTATATTTTGGTCTAAGATCAGTCGGGCAGCACGATATTAGCATCGGTGAATTCTCTTCATTTTTCGTAACCAGCATTCTACTCTATGATCCAATCAAACGATTAGGGAGAGTATCTACTATATTACAGTCAGCACTTGGTGTTTCAGAAAGAGTCTATAAAATTCTAGACGAGCCTATTCAAGAAAATCGTGAGCAATCCCAAGATAGTAGTGAACCTAGAACTGAAAACCTGTCAGCTCTACCTCTTGCAGCCTCAGTAGAATTTAAAAACGTGATTTTTGAATATGAAGCTAGATCTAAAGTAGAGGCAGGCGAAAACGCAGAAATTGGAGTTTACGAGCAGTCCCGATTATTTAATAATCTAAATCTTTACATAGCCGCCAAAACCAGCCTTGCTATAGTAGGACCCAGTGGCAGTGGGAAAACCACACTAGTGAGCCTAATACCAAGATTCTATGAAATTAATGCTGGAGAGATTTTAGTTGATGCTCATTCCATAAAAGATCTAAGCTTACATCAGCTAAGACGCTACATAGCTCTAGTAAACCAAGATCCTCTATTGTTTACTGGAACACTAAGAGAGAATTTAGAAATCGTTTTACCAAAACATCTTTCAAAAGAAACTATAAATGAATCACTAAACCTAGCCTTAGATAAAGCTTATCTACGTGAGTTTATAAATGAACTACCTGAAGGCATAGATAGCAACATCGGCGAGCGTGGTCAAAAGCTCTCACTAGGACAAAGACAAAGAGTCTCTTTAGCAAGAGCCTTTCTCAGTAAAGCTCCTATAGTAATCCTAGATGAACCCACTAGTGCGCTTGATAATAAATCACAACAATTCGTGTATTCCTCTATCCAAGAACTAATGAAAGAGAGAACTGTAATAATAATCGCTCACAGATTAGATACTATACAGAGCTGTAATAAAATTATTTACATAGAAAATGGAGAGATTTTAGAAAGTGGTACTTATGATGAGCTGCTTGCAGCCAAGAATAAGTTCGCAGCTTTGATAGACGCTCAAGGATATTCAACTACCTAATGAAAAAATAAAACACCAAATAAGCAAAACCTACAACAAAGTAATGGCTGTCTATTCTGTCAAGAATCCCTCCCTGAGCCTGAAGTAAAGTACCTGAGTCTTTAATCTTCGCTCGACGCTTAATCATACTCTCAAATAAATCACCCATTTGAGCGATAATCGCCAAAATCAAGCCAAGAATAAAAACTAAAGACCAATTAAGGAGTGTTTCTTTAAATTGAACGATGCCTAAATATCCCTTCATAAATCTTCCTATCGCACTAATGATTTGTGGATCTAACTGATGTTTACAAAGTAATATACATAAAGCAAAACACAGAGAACCCATAAGCAAGCCAAACAAGCTACCCTCTATTTTTTTATTTGGACTAATCGTTTTACTAAGAGGAATTAAACCAAAATTTTTCCCTCCCACTAGAGCGAAAATATCATTTAAAGCTACTGAGAAAATAATAGTCAGAAGAAATAAGTCACCATGCTCTAAGCCTCTAATTAAAGGATAGAAGGAAGGTGCTAATCCTAAATAAACGAGAAGTAGTATTGAAGAAATAAAATGTTCATAATCTTTAGAAACATTTAAACCAAGCTGGGGAAACTTTATATTTATTAGTTTTAGTAAACAAAAGCATAGGGTAAATAAAAAAAATACTGCTAAATGAGAAAATACAATTATTAAAAAATATTTTTCATAAAAATCTGGAATTATTAAAGCTAAAACATTAAAAAGACAGACGAAAATTAAAATTAAAGTTCTTGGTACTTGAATTCCCTGTTTTTCAAGTATATTGAAAGCCTCTCTCAGAGCCGCTAAAGAGAATAACAGTACCATAGCAGAGACGCCTAGCTGGCCTCCCCAGTTTGCTAGCAATACTAATGCTACAAGCAAAGCTCCAATAATTACTCTATTCATAAATTTATGGGATTCTATATATTACTATTTTAAATGAAGTTTAGTAGAATTTAAGCAATGGAAATCACTAAAAGAAAGTATTTTCTTTTATCCTTATTTTTAAGTTTTTCAATTGCTGCTTTCGTTCAATTCAGGGCTATTTTTGACGATACAGCGATCAATTCTGGCGTTCGCAATCAAATATACTGGATGGCAAGATTAATGGATCCTAGCCTCTTCCCGAATGATCTAATCGCTGATCACTTCGCTCAGCCTAAAATGATTTCACCGATTTTAGCTGTCATTTACAATATACTGCCTAAAAATATAGAACCAAATGAAATCACGCAACTCATACCTTTAATTCTAGTCATAGTTTCAACCATTTTCCTATTTAAAGCAGCTGAAATACGCTTTGATTGTAAATATGTTTTCTGGCTCTGCTTTGGTTTTAATGTGAGCATCTGGATGATTGATAATCTAGCTGGTGGCTTACAGAGATCTTTTTTCTATCCTCTATTTTTTTTCTTTCTCTGGATGTTCGCTAAAAGATCTTGGCTAGCGGTTTCCCTATCATTAGTTATTCAAGCTTTTATATACCCCATAGTGTTTATCATTTCCTTGGCTATTCTATTTTTAGACTTAATATATAAAAACCTTATACAAGAGAAGATTTCAAAGATACAGCTAATTACAACTATCTCTGGAACAGCTTTTGGGGTTTTAGTAATTTACATTAGATATCTATTCTTTACAGATACACTTGTATCTGGATATTTACACGAAGAACTGCTGCTAAAGCATTATTTAGTTTACATTTCACCTACCGTAACGATGATTATTTTGACGCGTTTTTTTTATAAACTTGAAACTAGTTTAGTAGAAGATAATTCAATAATAGTGAATAAACTCGACACTTCAGCTAAACATTTTTTAAAACATAATGCTAGAACTATTCTTGTCATCTCTGTATTATTTATGAGCTTTAATTTTTGGCACGATAACTTAATTAGAATTAGTAGAAATGAATATAGGATTTATAAATTCATAAAAAGCACAGCGAAAGACTCTCTAATACTAGCTCCTTTAAATATAGCTGATAATATCCCCGCTCTTGCATATCGCAGTGTTTTAATAAACTCCGCAGCAAAAATGCCAGTCGGCAAGAAATATTCATTAGCTATGAAAGAAAGGCTTAAAGACGCAGAGAGCATATACTCAGCTCACGATATTCAAGTGATGTCTAAATTAATCAAAAAATATGGCATAGATTTTATCGTAATTAATTTAGACGAACACGGAAAAGTTTCTAACGGCAATACTATACTTCAAAGCTTAGCTTCAAGTGACAAAGTGGTTTTTAAAAGTAAAGACTATGTGATAATCAAAGTTTCAAGCCTTCTGAAGCAAAGGGAGAAAGCATAATTTTCTTATGCTTCTCATAGACAGCTACTTCTGTGATATTAAATTCTTTTAAAATCATTTCAAGTTTATCATAATTTTTACCTAAATCATGTGCTGCATGAGCATCACTAGCAATAGTAAAGCTGATACCCTTCTCTTTAGCCATTTTAATTAAATCAAAATGTGGATACTGCTCCCCAATAGGCTTGCGGTAGCCAGCTGTACTAATTTCCATAGATACACCCGCTGCTTTAATAATATCTAAAGTCTCACTATATAAATCCGTTAAATCCTTAGTGGGAAAGAACTTGAAAATTTTAATTAAATCTAAATGAGCAAGTGAATCTACTAGACCAGATTTCACTGTTTCTTTAATTAATCGATAATATTCAATATATAAATCATCGATATTATATTTATCGTACTCACTGATGTAATGAGGATGATCAAAAGGAAAATCAAAGACAAAGTGAACTGAACCTAAAATGAAATCCAAGTCATCATAGTGCTTCTCTGTCCATAATTTACCCTCAGTACTAGTTTCAGGATCATTGTCGAGTTCTATCCCCGCACGTAACTTAAGATCTGGATTACGTTCCTGAAGCCTCTTAATTTCATTAAAATCAACTCCAGCTTTATATCTGTCATGATCAGTCAACGCTATATCAGTAAGACCGATAGCCCTAGCTCTATCTGCCCATGGCTGCAAGACTTCTTCTCTGTAATGGAGATCATCTCTATGAGCCTGAGGATGGTTATGATAATCAAACTTTAGCATGATAGTCTTCTTGAACCAGAAGTTCTGCTTCCGGAATAAGTTTTAGAATATCTTTTAAACGAATTATCGGCGTGTAGTGAATACCAAGATCAAACATTCTTGATTCCACCGCTTTAGAGATATCTACAAGCCCTATAACTTGAATTATCTGAGCATCTGCCTCTTCACTAACTTTTCTAATTAATTTCACTAAGGTATCTGAATCTCTAACTTGATCTTGAACTAGACAAACCTTAGATCCCTGTTTTAAAGGACCTTCTATCCATTTAGAAAAGCCAAACTGCCTTGGCTGATTTCTAACATAGAACGATGTTAATTCTTGTCCCCTAATATAAGCAAGTAGAGCTGTGGTAGACGGCAAAGAATAAGTTATAGAGGAATTAGAACCGATAGCTTCAACCTGATCTTGCAGATTATGTAGAATTGCCATACTTGCAAGAAACAATCCCTCAGCTGATAAAGTAACCTCTTTAACATCCAAGGCGATATCAGCAATTTGACCATTAGTTAATATATTATCCCTACGAAATATAGCATTTTGGGCTAATTTTTCGAGCAACTTCTGCTTGACTTCTTCAAATCTCATCGAGATTAACTTCGTGTCAAGTCTAAAATCTTGGCTAGCTGAACTATCTGGATTATCCACTGAAAGAAAATTGTAACAGATTCATTTCTAATTAAGAATTTTTCAACTATTTTATTAATACTAATTACACATATTCCAAGCAAAAAGTAATACAATTTAATATGGATAAAAATAAATTAAGCACCTAGTCTTCAGGTGACCTTATTTGGATTAAAAATAATTTGAGCTTAACAGCTACGATTCAAAAAACTCAAGACCCATTAACCACCATGCAGCAGAGCTCGGTTAATGATATTTCACGTGCAACTCAGCAGAGTTCATCAGATATAGAAAGCATACAAACGTCAATTAGACAAAAAAGATCTCGATTGAGATCTTTCAATGGAATTCCAGATGACGAGAATTGGTCAAAGACTGATCAATTTAAAAAATTTAAAACTAGAGCCGATAGATACTTAAGTTCAAGACCAGCCATATATAATGCGATAGTAACTGCGCTTGGTGATGATTTAGCTGCAACGATGGCAGGCTTACTCCGCAACGTCTCAGAAGGTGTTTTAAATTTTGCCAATGCCTCGGAGGAAGCCTTTAAAGGCTTATTAAAATTCGTACTAAATGTTTCCAGTATTGGTGTTACAGAAAGCATCATCAAAACTGCTGCCAAGCTTACTTTACCTAAACACATGCATGATGACGCAAGAAATATTATGCGTTTGCCATTTGAAAGCCTTTCAAACAAAGAACTTATAAAAAAAGAGCTTGAAAACATTTTACTAACTGGTCCCAGAGACCATTTAAATAATTTTGAATTAATGGAAGGCTTTAGTAAAGAGCAGAAAATAGTTGAACTTTTCAAAGCTAATGAAGCTTTAAAATTCACCCAAACTTTTAATCCAAATCAAGATGAGATAGAAAAAGTAAAAAAATTTCAACTACGTGTCAGATTCTTTGAAAGTGGTATTAAAGGTAGCTTATGGGCATCTATTCCGTTCTTAAACCGCCTATTTAGAACTCATATACTAGGAGCAGAAGGCTTCACTGGTCTAAAAGGAGTTCAAGAAACTGAAAAACATACCATGAATCCCCTGCAAAAAATAGCAGTATGGATGTCTCTTGGCTTTGGGTTTATTTTTCAAGGAGGAGTAATTGCTTTGAACAAAATGAGTGAAAATGGTAACAAAGTCGCCAACTGGGTTATTAAAAATACAGGTTTCTCACAAGGACTATTCCCGACTAAATCAGCAATATATTTCAATCAAGGACTTGCTTACGATGCCTCCCGCCTTGCGAACTCGCAAGGGAAAGCAGAGATCTTTGAAAGTGGTTTAATCACATCATTATTCACTCCTATATTATATTTCGGAGATATATTTACTCGCTTTATTGGTAATATGGCTGATAAAAACTTAGCCAAAAAACATGGTATCGAAGAAGGTATATTAGTGAAAAAAGACCTTAATCGAGAAGGTTTATTCGGTAGTTTTAATAAATACTTCCCTAGTGAAATCAGTCACGGCGAAATGATACCTAAAACAGATCACGACCCAGACCTCAAGCGTGATGCTAAACTAGCTCATGCTGATATGACTATATCTAAGATACTATTACACTCTTTAACTGTCTTTGCTACAAGAATATTTATCAATAAACAGACTAAATCTTTCGCTAAGAATCATGCCTAGCTTTATGAAACATAAAGCCTGCTTGAGCTAAGTCATAAACCCATTCATCAAATAGAAACTGATCGACCCTAGATTCACCATACTTATAGGCAGCGACATTCAGAGCTTTTTGCAACAAGTTCGCTTGACCTAAACCACTATTAAGCTCTATAACAGCTAAATCTAAATCAATATCCTTTTCTATACGACTGGAATTCTTAGCTTTCACTTCTTTAATTAAGGTTTCCAATTTAATTAAAGACTCAGCCTGAGACTTACCTGAACATAAAATAACTTTTTCACCTTTGAAATTATAATAATAATTAAGTCCACCAAAGCAGTTTTCTTCACAAACAACTTTAAATTTCTTCAAATCACTATTTATCCATTCTCCGCTATCACTATCAGAGACAGTAGATTGAGAATTTTGCGAAAATTCTCGACTTACATAAAGATATGGGATGTAATCAAAGAGACCATTTAGCATGAACAAATTACTAAAATCACCTTTTAGATTATATATTTTCATCTCATTTTTTCGAGCATATTCCTTAGCATGCTCTGGAATTGCTTTTTTAAGTATATTTTCTCCATAGTGATCTAGAAGAATCTGCAACTTATTAGCAAAATATGGTGGCATAATAAGTATAGGTTCACCATAAAACAATTTTGCCCCCTGACCGGCATTCACAGTTACTTTACCCGCATTCACTGAAAATAAATAGCCCTTAACTCCAGTTAAACTCTGGAAGCTACGCATGGCAAAGAAAAGCTCAGGAGCAGGATATTCAGTATTAATAACTAAACCCGCCTCTAAAAAACTATCCACCAATTGTTCATAAAAAGCCTCTTCAATAAAGGCTTTAGCATTATTAGGAACAAACTCCTGCATCACTACATCATCAGTAGTCGACTGTTCTAAAATAAAATCTAGAATTTTTTCTTTATCTACGCGAATATTGAGCCTATCACTAATACCTCTACCACCAGACTCTTTGCTAGATTTCAAAAGCCATTCATCTAAGTGATTAGCATTTAATCTCGCTAGCTCTTCTTTTATATAAAGAGATAATTCTGTTTTAGTTTTAAAACGATTCTGCTTAAAGTTAATCTGAACCAAAGCATTAATTTGTGCTTTCTCTAAAATTGCAGCAAGCTCAGTTTTAGCATACATTTGGCACATATTAAGATACGACCAAACTTCTGGTACTTCTATCTCTTGAGTAAACCCGCTTATATACTGTGGGTGAGTGTGAGCTGACATAGTAATATCGGGATCTGGCAGTCCAGGTGATGGCTCCAACAATACTAATGCATGCACAAAGCCATATTCATTTAACTTAAACTTTTCATGAGAGTTTTCGAAAGGAGCAGCAAACTCAATACCTTTACTGAAGAGTTCTTCTACTTTAAAGGAAGTATAAAGCTGTCTAATTTTTCCTTCTTCAGTAAGATATGGCGTAAAAGCAGTAATCGTCGTAAAAGTACCACGATTAAAAGTATCTGCTCTAGCCTCTCTAAATACTGGAGACCTCAGAACTAAAGGTAAATCCCAAGAGTGTTTCCCTGGGCTACTAATACCTGCTATATAAATAATCTTATGCTGAGCTGAATTTAAACCAAATAGCAAATCAGCCCTAGCACTATCACCTTTAATAATTACTGGTAAAGGATGCCTGTCATGGTAATTTCTAACGAAATTCCTCAAAGCCCTCATACAATCCCAGAAACGCTCTTCTATGCAAATAGTTTGATGTTGATAACCAATGGGAATCAAACCATTTTCATAATCACCGATTAATAAATCTCTATAAGCTTGAGAAGTCTCCTGCAGAACAGTGTATTCCGAAACCAGCTTCCAGAGAAGTTTATAAATATTAGCACCACTAGCAGCACTTAACTTAAACATTTTCTCTCTAAGCTTATTTGACAAATAATACTCATTATCAAATCCATAAACTTCACCGGCAGAAAGTCTATGAAAAGCATAAGGAGGATAATCTTCTTCATGAATATTTAGATATTGGTCAAAGAAAATGCCTAACTGATTAATCATTAAATTATGATCAGCGACCGAAATACTAAGAGCAACTAAAAAATTATAATAGGCTAACTCAACAAAAGAAGTAGCTATCTCTAGCCCTTCGTCACCTAGCTTAAGTTTCAGAGCATCAGCCAATTTAGCAAACAGCCCCTTACTACCTTGATGATCTCCAAAGATATTAATAAACTCAGCTTTAAGCTCAGATTCATTTTGAGCAAGGCTAAAACCAGAGCATAAGGTCAAAACCTCAGGAACGAATCCCGACAAGTACTTAGCAAAGACCTCTAACAATGCGAGTAGCTTAGCTGCTTGACTGATCTTCGCTTTTAATTCTGCATGAGAACTAATGAGCTCTAAATATTCAGCACAGTATTGAGGAATCAGATTAGTAATATGATGAATCTCTCTATACTCACTTAATTCTTCTTTAAAATTGTTTAGTGCCTCTATTTTATAAATTCTAAAAGCATTTTCCTGCTTAGCTTTCGCCCTTAAATCTATGCTCTTGAAAGCATCAGTACTGATTAGATCAGCTTCTTTCGTAGAGCCAGCCTGCTTAACGATTCGACTACTATTCTCTATAAATATAGGCTCCTCATTTTGCACATATAGTTTAAGAATTCTCTCATTAAAATCTTTAAATAATGAACTTACATAACTAATATTTTCTTTACTCTCACCATTTAGAACCCAGCGCCCACCTAGAATTAACCATTGTTCAAAACTTAAATTATGATTCCAGTAATCATCATCGGTTAGACGAGCATCTTTCATTCCCTCTAACTTACTTAAAGTACAAATACTATGTTCATATCTTTCTAAAACCCTTATAGAAACTGAACTTTTTTTCGCTGATTGATATTTCTGTTTTAGAAGATCTTTCTTTAAATCTATATATTTTTTAGTTTCATTAAAGAAACTCTCATAGATTGTAGCTTCACTCTCGTCAAGTGACTTCTGCAGCATAAATTTAATATGTAATTTCGCAAAAGTTCCTTCCTCCTCGACTTCCTCTGCCCATTTATCATATATACTTTGAGCTACCATATGACTAGCCACAGTACCACCAAGTGCAAGCCACTCTTTAGTAGAATCATAGTCAAGAAAAGGCTTTTTAGCCTGTTGAGGATTATCAACTAATATCAATAATGAATCTAAATTACGCATTTTCATTAGCGTGCGCAATTTTACTAAATTAGTTAAAAGGCTAATCAATTCGGTATGATCAGAATTGAGGTGAATAATATCTACGCCTTGATAAGCTAGGAGTGGGTTTTTATAAAAACCTTTTTTATAAGTCTCTAAATACTTAATCTCAGGGCTAATTTCACGTAATTTAATCAGAAGCTGAGCAGCATTAGTTTCATCAGTCTTCTCTAGATTACGCTTAATCAAAGGCCATTTTTCAATCTGAGAACCATAGGTTATCAACGAAGCAATAATCTGCTCACGATTAAGTGGCTGCTCTAGTTTTATTAATTCTACAGATAGCTTATCTAAAGCATCATCTGCAATATTTTTAAATTCACCAGACATAAAAATATCTGGATCGACATAAGGATCAAAAACTTTTATTTCTTTAGGAAGCTCATGGTTAGTGATCTGCTCATGATAAAAAGATTCTATTTCAGCAAGTGAAGTATTTTTAATAAAACGCTTCTGTTTTAATAAAAGAGCCATTAAATACTGATTAGCATTCTCTCTTTCATCAGAAACATTACCTTTATAAGAAGCATTTAACGCAATGGTAAGGTCCTGATAAGCTTTCACTGTGCCATTTCTTGAATTAGCTGCATCTATAGCCTTATTCATCAGCTCTATTCTTTGGAATATGCCAGTCTCGTTAATAATCCTAGAATATTTTATTAGCTCAGCGAAAAAAGCTCCCTGTCTATGTTCTGACTTATTATCATTTAAAGCATGAAGAATAAATAAAGGTTCTTTAGTAATACAGTAGCCTGTAGATGCCATAGTTCCGTGTTCCATAATGTGAATACCGACTTTAGCATTATCTCTTGAATTAATAGTATCTCTTACTTGATAACCATCTATATCAAAGCTTTGGTAAACTCCCTGAAAACTAATCGCTTTAGAATACTGTATAGCTCTACAGGTATTTTCAATAACCTTCGCAGAACCAGCGCTAGAACTAGAATCAAAGAAAGAGTTTTCAGTTTCACTGACTAAATCTATATAATTCTTACCAATATTAAGAGATTCTTTATCATCAGCTCCTAATATACGTCCCATTAAATTAGTTACAGAAGAAACAACATTTTTACCAAAATCAATCCTAGATGGAGCTACCGTAAAATTAAAATAGTAATCAGCAGGTATGGATCTATCGGTCTCGACTACAACCCTCTCTATATCAGCTCCAGAGAGTAGCTCTTTATATATACTTGAATCAAAATATCTAAATTTCGTTTCAATAAACTCTTTAGTAAGTTTATAATCTATCTCACCTTTAAGAAAATTACTGTATTCACTTACCTTAGCACTAGGACTTAAGTCTAGATTATTCTTTAACTGCAAGTACCTTTCTTTGCAGTACGCAAAATGATCTTCGCTCTGGTGCTTAATTAAAGCTAAGCTAGCAGTATCTTTCTCCGCATCTCTATATGTAGATAAGATTTCTAGAATTACAGAAAATTTATCCACTTTAGTTTTTAAAATTTGAATATCTAAATCATCCTGTAACTGATAAAGATCGAAAATTAATTCAGCAGCATTTAATATAAGCTCTTGATAATATGTTTTTCTAGCCAAAACCAGTTCATAGCTTAACTTTTGAGCTGAAGCATAGGTAGAAATTTCATCTTTAAGTAATCTAATGAAATCGTCTATTAATGGACCAAATAAAGTCGTTTCTAATTGATAATGAAATACATTATTAATAGCACTAGCATTTTTTATCGCAGTATAAAGCCCCTCAGCAAGGCTAATAGCTAAGTCTTTAGCATTCTGCCATTTAATACTAGGCGTAGCAGTCTCCGGATCAGTAACAATAGAGATAGAAGCATTCTCAAAGAAAGAATCAACCATATCAGCTACATAAATAAAATCCTGAGTTACAAAAGTATAGGGAATAGCTAAAACTCTTTGTTTAAAAGAGTTTTCGTCATTCTCAACATAAAGATTCTTACCTAGTAAAACCCTTGCAATAATATGCCCCGATCTTTCTGAAAGTCTCTGCACATAGACTACAGACTTTTTATTAACAGCTGGTGTTTTTTCAGCAAGCTCAACAAGATCAAATATTTTCAAATGTAAATTTTTATCAAAATTACTCAAAGCCTCCACTGATTTTAGATAAGAACTTCTTTGTTTAATATTCTCATAGATGAAATCAGTGAGAGTATCAGAAAACTCTTGAATAAATTTTTTAAGCTGGTTAACAGCTTTCAGTATCCTTGCTCGTGGAATTTCATTTTGCTTTAAAATAAAACTCAAGTCATCAAGAATAATATTCAAATCTAATTTAGCCGTAGCGAAATACTCTTCTTTCTGAGACAGACTTACAGAACTTTCATTCTTTAAAGTATCTCTAAATTCATCACTTAACTTAATATAGAATTGATAAATCTCTTTACTAAGAGTAGTTAATTTCTCTGTAATTAATTTAGAAGCCTTAAGTATTCCAGCATTAATTAAAATAGGCCCCTGTTCATGAGCAACCCTAGAACCACGCTGAGCAATTAAATCAGAACCTAAATGCTTAAGAGCTTTGTCTAAAACTTTGTAATAAGTCTTCGCTCTCTCTTCACTGTAAGTCTCAGTGAGGCTATTAAATAGATCAAGGCAAGCTATACCCGAAAAAGGATCATCGGCATGCCTTAGATACAGTGCTTCTAGCTTTTCTATATCATAAACCTGTGCACCTGTTAAGGAGCGGTTTCTAAGAATCTGCACTAAAGTAAATTCTTCTATCTCAGTTAAACTCTGTTTGTTTTTTTTATTTTTTAAAACTATCTCTATAAAATTGCTTAAATGAGCTCCCGCATCATAATACTTAGTAGTCTTCTTATCTGCTTCAAGAAAATTTAAGAGCTTCTTTAAATCACTTTCATTTACTTTAGAAATAAAATCATAAAATCTACTGTAGAGAAAATCCTGTTCCTTAGACTTCCTCAGACTCGCATAATAAAAGGCATAGAGATAGAGAGGTGAAAATTCTGATTTAATCTCGCTATCTATGTGTAGGATATTAGTTTCTGAATCATAAAATAGAATATGATGTAGACGTTCTGAAACCCTTATATCGACTGAAGAATCTAAAGTTTTAAAAAATATACTAAGTTCTGGAGAATTTCTTAGAAATTCGTTTAAATCTTTAATAAAGTTAGTATCTAAACTCCTAGAACGAATTTTCCCAGTTATGATCTCTAAATTACAATCTTTAAAAGCATTACCAAGACTTGGCTCCCAATGAGTAAAACCCGGATCTATTAATGATTCTTTAGTGAAGATATAAAGTTCTATCATGCAATTAAGATAAAGAAGTTATTAGGATTTCTACTAACTAAGCTTATTTCCCTTAGCTTCTTTAAATAGATTGTACTTGTAGAATGGGGAGAAGTAAAGAAAGAGAATTATGGTTAAATAAAATCTGGTCAGAAGCTGGATTAACACCGTTAATAGAATTTTATGAAGATATAGATAAGAATAAAAGTATTCGAGTTAAAGCTGCCGATGATAAGTTAAAAACGGAATACACGCCTAAAAATTCTAATACGATTTATAACTCAGCTTTACTTAGAGTAGCCTTAATGAATTATTCAAGTAATCCAGAATAAGATTTAGCCACTCTAATTCAAGGACAAGCACTTAGCGAATGGCAGATATATAAAGCTCTGCATGCAGCTATTCAGCACAGAGGTTACAAACATAGTGATTATAAAGATCATGAAACAGAAAACACTGAAAATGCAGCAGAAGCTCTAAATGATGCTAAAGAAAATTATGAAGCAGTTCAAGAATATGAAAAAGCCCTTCAAGAGACGTTTAGTGCTAAAGAACTGCATTATCCATGCTATTTTGAAGCGAAACTACAAGGCTTAATCAGTGACGAGTATCCACTAAATCTAAATAAAATAAAGCTCAGAATAGAAGATATCTCACAGGCTGAATCACTTTCAGCTTCAAGAACAGTTAGAAGAAAAGGTAGGGTAGCACCCCGTGAGCTAATAGCAGCCGAACTTAGAGCTTTATTCGATAATGCTAAAAAAATTATCCCCGCTCTAAAAAACACCGAAACAGATTATTTTCTATACGGTCCAGCTAAAGAAGCTTTCGTAACGATAAAGAAAACTGCTCCTAAAGAATTTAAAAGACAGAGGGGAACTGAATGGGAAGCACAGGGCGTTTTAGCACAAAAAACTCCTAGATTCGATAACCGCATGATGGATAAATGCTGCTTATGTTTAGAAGTAAAGACTTATCACCGACTAAATCTTTAACGAGAGGTCAATTTAAACGTACTAAGAGTCATAAAAGACAGATTATTTATTTCGATGTAAAAGGAAAAACTAGAGTCTATAAGTTTTAGAGGATTATTATTCCCCAGCCTCAGCCTTGAGTTTAATTATCTCTGATTCTAAAGAAATGAGCCGAGATAATACGGAATCTTTAGTAGAGGTGAGACCAGATGCCACGGTATTTCTAGTAGAAATTAGAGAACCCGCAGTTTCTGAATCGGCTTCATCAGGTATAGCTGTTTGTTCCTCTATTCTTGAATCTAAGATATTTAGATCAGTTTCAATAATCTGTTTTTCAGATTCAACATCTGCTAATGCACTAGCCGCAATAGCTTCGCTTGTCGTTGAGCCTGATGGATCAATCAGACTAGCCCCATCATCCCTCTGGCTATTAGAGCCAACAGAGGCTAGAGCTTCGCTCATATCCGAGTACTGAGTATTATTCTGAGGATACTCCATACTTGGACCAACACTTGTAGTAGCTGAGCTGCTTGGAGTCTCTGCTGGAGTCTCTGCTGGAGTCTCTGAATTATTTGTATTCGATTCTTTAAACTCGACTTCTTCTACCTTATTATTAATCTTAATTCGAGCACCTGTATCGATATGGACATAATTACCTTTTTTACTGATCTCATAATCTTCCTCTTTGCCAGAGAGAACAACTTTGTCATGGCCGGCACCACCTTTGATAGTCAAAGTGCCATTAGGGTTAGCTTCAGATCCTTCTTTGACTGATACATTGACAACATCATCACCTCGATTAGCCCTAATAGTATTACTTCCTAATGTATCCGTATTAATTACATCATCGCCTCTACGTGCATATATAATTGCATTGTCACTACTCTCATTATTAATTACATCATTACCTCTGCCTGCACGTATAGTGGAATCTTTACTGTTTTTATTACTAATTACATCATTACCTCTGCCTGCACGTATAGTGGTACCCTCACTATCATCGTTATTAATCTCATCATCCCCTTCACGCGTACGTATAGTCGTGTTTTTGCTATTTTCATTCGTAATTTCATCATCGCCTCTGCCTGTACGTATAGTTTTATCTTCACTGTCACGATTGTTAATTATTTTTTTAAGTTCAGAAGCACGGTCTGCAGCAGCGTCTACGTCATCCCTATCAGCATTACCTTCCTTTGCATTTTTAAGAGGTTTCTTATCTCTATTACCTTCAATTGCCAAATTCACATCTCTCATGTCAGCTCTGCCCATTTCAAACCATCTCCTTATATTCAAATCAATTATAGGCACTCGTGATTAATAAATAGTTAAGCTTATCTAATCTAGCAGAAGAGTTTGTCAATCCACCCAAGCATAAAACATCTAATTAAATATTGATTATCAATTAGCATACTTGAGAATATCACCGAGAAGGGTGTTGCAAGAGCAAGTCCAAGAAGCTTGTATAAATCTGCCCTATGTTCTTCAGCCTTTTCTCTAAAAAACATAAGCATAATTTTCTAGCTTATTAATTAAAAATATCAGGGGTCATTTTTCCTCAAAACTAATAAGGGGAGGATTGACAAATATGCAAAAATCCGAGAATGGAGTTGTATACCCGTCTCAGCTATAATAAAATAGCCCATGTCGAAAACGCATATAGAAGAAAAACAATATCTACCTAAAGTCCTAGAGGAAAAATGGCAAAAACTCTGGGAAGAGAGCGGTATTTATAGCTTTAATGAAAGAAGCTCTAATCCTAATTACTACTCATTAGTTATGTTTCCTTACCCAAGCGGTAATCTGCATATGGGACACATGCGTGTTTACACTATTTCAGACGTAATCTCTAGATTTATGCGCATGCAGGGATTTAATGTTTTAAATCCTATGGGCTTTGATGCCTTTGGCTTACCTGCTGAAAACGCTGCGATAGAAAAGGGTTCACACCCACAGACTTGGACTGAAGCTAATATCGCACACATGCGTGACGAACAGCTTAAACGCATGGGGACTAGCTATGACTGGGATAGAGAAGTCGTTTCATGTAGACCAGACTACTATAGATGGTCACAGTATATTTTCCTAAAGCTTTATGAAAAAGGCTTAGCTTACCAGAAAGAAGCCCCAGTAAACTGGTGCCCAGACTGCAACACCGTTTTAGCTAACGAGCAAGTGGAAGACGGTATGTGCTGGAGACATACATCTACAGTCGTCGAGAAAAAGATGATGCGTCAGTGGTTCTTAAAGATTACTGATTATGCTGAAGAATTATTAAATGACCTAGATAAGCTAGAACACTGGCCAGATAATGTAAAGACTATGCAACGCAACTGGATAGGTAAGTCTTCTGGTGCCTTAATAGATTTCCCTATAGATAAAAGTTCTATTTCAGGCAGCTCTAAATTAAGCACTGAACTTATATCCATTTACACCACTCGCCCAGATACCATTATGGGTGTAACTTATATGGTTCTAGCCCCAGAACACGCTTTAGTAAAAGAACTTACTACTGAAGAGAGAAAGACAGATATAGAAAACTATATTAAAGAAACAGCTTTAAAAACAGAGATAGAAAGAACAGCAGAAGGGCGTAAAAAGACGGGCTGCTTTACTGGTGCTTACGTAATAAATCCTTATACTAATAAGAGAATTCCAGTGTGGATAGCAGATTATGCTTTATTAGATTACGGCACTGGTGCAGTTATGGCTGTGCCAGCTCATGACCAGAGGGATTGGGAGTTCGCGAAGGCTTATGATTTAGAAATTATTCAGGTTATTAGTCCTAATGCAGATAGTAAAACAGAACTAGATTTAACTAAAGCTGCTTTTACTGAAGCTGGCATACTTGTAAACAGTGTGAACGCTACCAATGGTGCTGACTTTAATGGCTTAAGTTCTAATGAAGCTAAAAAAAATATAGTGAAGTGGGGAGCAGAAAGAGGCTTTGCCAAAGAAAAAATAAATTATCGCCTTCGAGACTGGCTTATTAGCCGTCAAAGATACTGGGGAACACCGATCCCACTAGTTCACTGTGAAGACTGTGGCATAGTCCCAGTAGCAGAGAGTAATCTACCAGTAGAACTACCTACAGATTTCGATTTTTCTAAACATGGCACAGCTGTTTTAAAAGGTCACACTGAATGGAACACAGTAGCTTGCCCGAGCTGCGGTAAAGCAGCTAAGCGTGAAACAGATACTATGGATACTTTTATCTGTAGCAGTTGGTATTTTTTAAGATACTGCGATCCGCATAATACTGAGCTGCCTTTCGCTCACGATAAGGCTTTTCCAGTAGATCAGTATGTAGGTGGCGTGGAGCACGCTATTTTACACTTACTTTACGCTAGATTCTTTACTAAAGCACTTAGAGACTGCGGCATGCATAATTTCTCAGAGCCTTTTACGAGATTACTATCTCAAGGCATGGTAGTTAAATATTCAGAAAAAGATCAGAAAATAGTTAAAATGTCTAAGTCTAAAGGTAATGTAGTAGGCACTTCTGACTTCTTCGATAAATATGGCGCAGATTCAGCTAGATTATTTATACTCTTTGCTGCTCCAGTAACAGCCGAGGTAGAGTGGACGGAAGATGGCGCTCAGGGACAGTATAGATTCATCAATCGAATCTGGAGACTTTATCAGCAGCTAGTTCCAGAATTTCAGGATAAATTATTATCGGTGCTTAATAATTCGGGAGATTTATCTAAAGAAAATAGCTTCCCACTTAACTTAGAATTCAGCTCGCTTACAGAAGATAATCAGGGAATCCTCAGAGCCTTCCACTCAGCGCTTAAAGCTATTACTAATGATTTATCACCTGAAAACTTTGGTTTTAACACGGCGATAGCGAGAATGTCTGAGTTTATAAACAGCATGTATAAATATATACTTGACAAAGAAAATTACAGTGATGAAGACAAGCAAGTTCTAGCCCATGTTTTAGTCGACTTCACTAAAACACTAGCTCCCTTTACGCCGCATTTAGCAGAAGAGCTTTATCATTCACTGTTTAATTTAAGTGAAGCTGATCTTAATAATTCAGTGCATTTGCTCTCTTGGCCTAAGTTTAACGATGCTTATATCGAAAAAAATACCTGCACTTTAGTTTTACAGATTAAGGGTAAAAAAATTACGGCGATAGAGGTGGCTAAAGGTTTATCTAATGAGGAGTTAGAGAAACTTGCTCTAGCTGATGAAAAGATGGTTAAGAAGATAGATGGGGCTGCTGTGCGTAAGGTTATAGTGGTGGCGGATAAGCTTGTTAATGTGGTGGTGTGAGGGATTAGCAAGGTTTAATACTTCGTTTTAATATAGAATCAAACTCTTCTGCAAGATCTTTATTTCCTATAATTTTAATATGAGGCAAAAAACTTAGAAAGTCCTTCATTATGCGAAAAGGTGGTTTGTGAATATTCCCTTCATAAATATCATATTCTTTATGTGAATCTAATTTTTTCAATCCATACATTTCAGCCTCAAAAAAATTAGTCAATGGAGAAAAGACCATTATTTTCACATAGAGAGGTTGATGTTTCTCATGAGGACAGGGATCTAGATTTTTATAATTAATTTCTATATGCTGAGATTTTTCTATTGGTACTAATCTGTCTAGCCGATATTCTCGCCATTCATATTCATGGCTCTTATCTATGAAACGTTTAACAGATAAATAAAGGTATTTATCCTGAATAAATATTTCTTGTGGAAAGCCCGTTATGGATTTCACTTTAGAGTGTGACGGCTGTTGAATTTTAAAGTTAATAGCACATTTTTTCTCTATCGCTTTATTTATAAGCTTTAAGTCTACCCTATTTAAACTAAGAGTCTTTCTTAGACCTTCTATGCGTAAGCGTGAAATGTTTTTTTTCAGTAATCTAGAAAATTCAATAATTTTCTTTTCTATATTTTCGTCTATTAAGAGACCTAGATCTATACCAAGCTTTAATAACTGCAATATGACAACAATGTTTTCACTATAACATTCCAGGTCTATCTTAGTTCGTTTTAAAACATATTCTGGCTCATGTTTTTTATACACAAGGTCTATTTGAAAGCCTTGTTTTCTAAGATCTCGAAGATCTCTATTTCTGGTAGCCTCTGGGATTAATGAATCTATCGCTAATTTTTCAGCTACTGCTTCCTCTAAATCAGTTATTGTTTTTGCCCCTTCTAAAAGTGCTTCGATAAATACTTTTTGGCGTATATATTTATTTATTTTCTTATGCCTCCTATCGTTTGATTCCATTTCATCAATTCTATCAAAAAATGATAGAACTATTTCTTTCTTAGTGTTTATAATGTAAGTCAAGGTATACTGCAAAACTTTATTAGAGGTATGTTGAGAATGCTAATGAACGTGAAAATTCAAGATTGAGAATGAATAAAGTAAACTTAACCTATTTGCAAGAAGAGCTAGCAACAGTAGCTTTAGGCTGTATTTTACATGATATTGGTAAACCTATTCAGAGAGCTGATAACAATCCTTTTCTGAAAAATCATCAGCGCTTTGGACAAGAATTTATTTTAGAACTAGCTAAAACTTTATCAATTTCGTTAAATACTTTTTCTTGGAAAGCCGTCTTAGATTCTATTCGATATCATCATGCAAAGGAAGGTCCTAATAATGCTGATAGTTATATAGCGTGGATAGCTTATGAAGCTGATAACTTAGCTTCTGCCCATGACCGCAGTACAGCTCCTTTTCTTTATGATGAGGATAAACGGTTAGATGAATGTGACGTGGGATCTAAAACAAAAGATAAATGGGATAATAATAGGCGTTTACAGAGTATTTTCACTTACTTCTCAAAATTCACTCAGGGTGGATCATCCGTTAAATCTGTTAAAGACGATGATTCTTTCTATGATCTTTGGTTAAAGAGAGATGGCGAAAAGGGTTTAGATCCTTATCCTTATCCGACTAATAAAAAAAATGTTGAGAGTGATACTAAGCTTCAGTATCAGAAAATTACTAAAAAAATTGAAAAATTGTGTAAGTCTTTCATAATAAGAAAAAACTTTGATACTAATGATTTGAATCAAGTTTCACGTCATTTAGAGGAGCTGTTTCAGTTCGTACCACCAGATACTTACAAAGAACACACTAATGATGTATCTCTTTATGAGCATTTAAAGCTAACGGCTGCGATAGGTTCTTGTATGTTTGCTTATATCTCAGAAGCTTTCCCTGACTGGATTAAACTGTATACTGCTGATACTAGCTTTAATAGTCCATGGCCAAAGATATCTAGTTCCTGTAAAGATGAAAAAGTTTATTCTAGAGATACAAAAGCTTATATTTTATTTAAGGCAGATATCTCGGGAATTCAAGATTTTATATATAATATTTCTTCCAAGCAAGCTTTAAAAGGCTTACGTGGTCGTAGTTTTTATTTAGAACTTTTATGTCAGCAAATTGCAGATAAAATTTTAAACATATTTCATTTAGGGCGTGTTAATCAGATATATTTAGGCGGTGGAGGCTTTTCCTTACTGCTTCCTAATATTTCTGCTTTTAAAGAAAATATAGAGAGATTAGAAAATAACTTAAATTCATGGTTATTAAATCTACACGACGGTAAATTATCAGTGAGCTTTGGTTATACAGAATTATCTGGCAATCAGATGAAAATAAATTCTAGTAAATCCGAGACAGAAGAGCATCCTCTAAATACTGCATGGAAAAGCATTTCAGAAATGATTGGTACAAAGAAACTAACTAAGTTTCAGCATAATTTAGATGAAATATTTACTCTTAGAGCTAATGATTATGAAGAGTGTAAATTCTGCCACAAAGAGACGGATAAGCTGGTCTCATATATGAAGAATGAACTAGATGTTCAGGTATGTAATGAATGTGAATCTTTAATTGATTATGGTGAATGGATCTCAAAAGCAGAAAATTTTTATCTAAAGTTTGAAAATGATAACTCTGGATTGTTTCCAGAAATCCATGAAAACCTTTCTGTGACTTCTTTAAGTTTAATTAAATCCAAGCAGAAAGCTGAAAACTCTTTTGTAATTCATGATTTTGATAAAGAGATAGCTCCTAAAATATATACTTCTATATCAATAGCTAAGAAAAATGGTTCTGTCTGTGATTTTACGGATTTAGCTTATTTAGCTAAGGGTGTTAAAAGAATAGGAGTTTTAAGAGCTGATGTTGATAATTTAGGTAAAGTATTTAAATCTGAGTCAGAGTTTGGCTTTGCAGCTAAATATAAAAGCATCTCTAGAGATACGTCTCTGAGTCGGAATCTTGGGAGATTTTTTACTTTATATCTAGATGATCTTCTAGAAGATTCTGGCTTAAATAAATCAGTTACAGTGGTTTATGCTGGCGGTGATGATCTTTTTCTTGTCGGGGCGTGGGATAAGGTTATAGACGCTGCATTTCTGATTAATACTAAATTAAAAGAATACACATTAGGCGCGATTAATATTTCAGCTGGTATTTCTATTCATGCACCTAAATTTCCTCTCTATCGTATGGCAGAAGCTGCTGGCTTAGCAGAGAAGGCAGCTAAATCTAATGATGGGAAAAATTCTTTAAGTATATTCTTTGATGATGGTATTTTTAGAAAAGACTCTCCTTCACATACTTTTCACTGGGATGATTGGGAAAATATTCTTCTACAGAAAAAGCTTTTAGAGTCTTTTAATTTATCCTCCGCATACGTCTATCAGATTTTGATATATCTGCGAGAGCTTATTAATAAAGGAAGTTCATATAGTTTTCCTCGTTTGATTTACTCTACTGCACGGATGGAGGAACTTAACACAGAACTTAAAGAAAATCAAAAATGGCTTAAATTTAGAAACTCGTTATTCGAGTGTTTTGAAACTCAAGAAGAGTGCCGAATAGATTTACTAAAGCAAAAAGAAAGTCTACTGAAGCTAAGAAAATTAGAGACAGCTTTAAACTATTTACTTTTATTAAAGAGAGGAAATGATGATGAATAATAATAGGGGTTTACAGCACAGTGGGTATGGAAAACCATATGAAACAATTGATTGGGATAATTTTTATACAAGATTAGGTGATAGTGTTAAGCAAAGAAAATCATCTACTGTAATTAAAATAGCGGATGAGATAGGAACTAAACTCCAAACTATTGAAAAAACGCAAATGCGTAAATTTTTAGATGAAATAGTAAAAATACATCCAGAACAGATAAATATAAATATTACTGAAAGTGAAGAATTAGATGTTAATTATAAGAATAAGCTAGCTATCTTAAGACCTAGATTCGCTTATACTGTTACGAAAAAAGGTAACCGAGATTTAAAAGATTTTTATATGAAAGTCTTAGATAAATGGCTTGCTGGAGCTGATGCTTTTAATAAGCTAGATCTTGAGTATCTGCATCTTTTTATCGAATCATTAATCGCTTATCACAGAGTATACGCTAAAAAATAAGGAGAAAATTATGACAAATGTTGCACAAGAAGGGAAATTAATAATATCTGGTCAAATTGAGCTATTGACTGGTTTACATATAGGTAGTGGTGGACAGAATGGTATAGGACTAGTGGACAGTCCTGTTATACGTCATCCAGTTACGAATGAACCATATATTCCAGGTTCTTCTCTTAAAGGGCGTTTAAGGCATTCCCTTGCAGCTATTACTCATAGTGGTATTTCAGAGGATACTAGAGTAACACTTTTGTTTGGTGATAAACCAGATAAAAATAAAACAAAGAATTTGCGTTGTACCTCTCGTATCTATGTTAGAGACGCTCATTTGAGTTCAGATGATAAATCTAAGAATATAACTGAAATTAAATATGAAAATGTTATTAATAGAATGACTGGTACCACGAAAGATGGTGGCTTACGCCAAATCGAAAGAATAGTCGCTGGTACTAAATTTAACTTCGAGCTGGTTTTAATTTTAGAGAATGATAACGAGCAGTGCCTTAAAGATCTAAATTCTTGTCTTAAATTCTTAGAAGATGAATACCTCGGTGCAAGCGGTTCTCGTGGTTATGGTAAAGTAAAATTTCATTTCAAAAACTTAGCATACAAATCACTAGCTTCTTATTCTGGAAAAGATTCTATGAAAGATATGGAAATAAACTCTAATGAAGACTGGTCTAGTAAAGCTATAGAGTTAATTAAAAAATGAAAACTTTCAAGGTTAGTATAGAATTTAAAACTTTACCAAGATTCGGGAAAGCTGGCCTAGATGATCAAGATGTCCGAGATCACTTAGGAGCAGATCAGTTTTTCAGTGCTATTTCTTTAGCTTGGATAGAAGTTTACGGTCTAGATGATTATTTAAATTCAGTTTTAAATCCTTTTCTAGAAGGGAGATTTCCGTGGCTACATTCAAGTTTTTTCCCTGAGCTTAAAGAGAGATTTTACATACCAGCTCCATTACTAAATCGAGCTGGCTCTAAAAGTACTTTAGATAAAAAAGAAAGACAACCTTGGATTAAGTATGAAGCTTTAAATAAGCTGCTTTCAGGACAAGATTTAATTAAGGAGGATTACGAATCAGCGATACAAGACTACAGCTATCAAGCAGTTAATTTAAATGATCCTAGTGATCCTAAACCTTATATTACATCTATGCTTGGCCCTAACATAGCTATGCTTGATACCAATAAAAAGAATGCTTCTTTACCTTTAGTGCTTAGTGGATTCTTAGATCTAGCTGATGATAAGCTTTTAGAGAAAATTAAAGCAGTCTGTGATTTTTTAAAAGATGAAGGAATAGGGGCTAATCGCAGTTCAGGCTATGGGCAAATAGAAGAGGTCAGGATAGAAGAATACGAGAATTTAGTTAAGACTGAAAATCCGAATCTGTGGATTACACTCTCTGACTATCTACCTAAAGCTGAAGAGCTGTCTTTAATTAAGAATAGCCGTAGATCTGCTTATAAACTGATATCTAAAGCAGGCTGGGTTTATAATTCAGCAGCTAATGCTTCTGATAAACGTAAGTTGAAAACTTACATGATGGCAGCTTCTAGTTCTTTTGATTTTAAACCTGTAGGAAGCATAATTAACGTTGGTAACCCAGAACATCCTAGTTATCGTTATGGACTAGCCTATAATCTAGGACTGAAAATTAGTTAAATGGAGCTATAGAATATTTCATGAAGGGATTTCATAAAAAATACAAATTACACTGTGAGGCACTGTCGCCAATTCATATCGGCTCGGGAGAAATTTTATCTCGGTGGGAGTATGTAGTAATAGCTGGTAAGCTCTATTACGCTAATGATGAATTTTGGCAGATTTTACATGCTAATTCTGATAAGAGTATTATCGAAAAACTTATAAATCAAATCACAGGCTCTAGCTCAGCGAGTCTTACTGAAGCTTTCAATGACTTGCCTAACAAAACACAGTTGCAGAACGCTTTAGAGCAGAGTGAAATAGAATTTCAATCATTAGTTAATAGGAGTAATAAACCTATTATTAGAAACATTCACCGCTTCGCTGGCTCACCAAACTACTATATACCAGGTTCCTCCGTAAAGGGTTCTATGAGGGGAGCCTATGAAATTGAAAAAATAGAAGAAGAAAAATTCAAACCTCATGTAAAAGAAAATGATAAAAAATTCTTAAATGGCTTACAAAAAGCTCAAGTGAAAGCTTTTTATGATGACTTAGAAAACACTTTTAAAAATTATGCAAAGGTAGATTCAGATATTTCTAAAAAATTTCAGAAAGTTCGTATTAGTGATATTAGTATCTCTCCTAAAGATATGACTATTTGTCCTATTACTTATGCTAAAGATGAAAAAGGTCAAGAAGCCGCTGAGCTATACGAATGTATTAAAGCTGGGACTAAATTTGTGATAACAGTTACTCATGCTGAAGAAAATACTGAAAAAGATAAAGTGTCTGATGATTTTGTAAAAGATGTTTTAAATCCTTTTTTTGCATTTCATAAATCTAATTTTAATCGTTTACTGGAAATGTCTCAGCGTACAGACTTACAAGAATTTTATTATGAAATTTATTCTGCAATTAAAAAAAGTTCATCCGCAAATGAAAAATTTCATCTTATTCGATGTGGTTTTGGCTCTGGGCAAATGAGTAATAGCATACTCGGTACTTGGAAGAAGTATGCGGATGACGATACTATTTTATGGCAGGGTAAAGCTAAACAACTACTACGCGATGAAAAAATGAAAGTAGGCGATAAGTATCCAAGTGCTCCGAAGAAAGATCTAAGTAATGATAATCCTTTAGGGTGGATGCGAGTACATAAAGTTACAATTCATGATAACTAAATATAGAGCTTACTTTAAATCAGAGATTAAGCTGCCACCTTATCTAGGAGCGATTTTCCAGTCTATCTTATTAGAAGCCATAAATTTAGAATTAGCACATGAGCTACATGATGGAGAACATAGTCTCCGTCCATATCATAGTGCCGTATATCTATCTAAAGATAATGAATATATTTGGGATTTAATAGCTTTGAATGAAAATATTAGTGATGCTTTTCATTCTAAATTATCATCACTTTTTAAAGATCATTATTTAAAAACTTTTGATACAAAAATCAAATATCTAGATAAGTATGAATGCTCTAAAACTTCTCATGCAGAGCTTTTTAAAAAATTTTATTCAAGTGATTTTCAAGAGAACGATAGAGTTAGTATAAAGTTCATCACTCCTACTACTATTAAAACAGAAGGGCGTTATTTACACTATCCTAGAGAAGATCTTATACTCTTTAGTTTACTTAAAAAATGGGATAGCTTTTCAGATGAGATAAAGCTCTTTGATAAAGATTTATATGAAACGATCTCAAGCTCTCTTCTGGTGAGTTCGATTGTTAATCTTAAGAGCCAATTTATTAATGTAGATAAGGGTAAGGTTAGCGGCTTTATCGGGCAAGTAAATTTTAAGATTAAAGCTAAAACTAGACAGATTAATCAATTAATAAATCTTCTTTTAGAATTTTCTAATTACTCTGGAATAGGCATTAAGACTGCTATTGGAATGGGTAAGGTTGAGACTATTAGTAACTAAACTTCTTGTTTGATGTTTATAGTGATATTGTTTCTAAACTCTTTCTAAAACCCACTTCTTAAAAAATCTGATACTGAATTATAAAATTACATAATCCTCATCAGGTAAGGCTCCTATCCTTCCGTATGTCCAAACAAGCGGACTATGACTAATTTTATAAATTCTGAGTAAATCTACGGCAGGGTTTATAAGTTCTTTAAGCTCAGCTTTCATATTCTCTAACTGATTATTCGTGACATAACATTCAAAGGCACTACGCTGAACCCACTCACCATAAGCTTCCATGCATTTGTGCAAACGATAACGTTTTTTGTTATCACTAATATCATAAATTACTACTACGAAATATGATTTCATTCTTCTCTTTTCAGGATCAATAAAGTCTTCATGCACCATCTACTAGCGAATTAATATAGGTCTATATATCTCTGGGTCAGCACTTTCTATAGCCTTTACAAAACTACCGACTTGAAGAGTTATCGATTCTCTAAATGACATCGGATAATCTACGAAATCAAGATAGGAATTAAGTTTTCTGATTCTTTGCTCAAAATGTTCGATGAAATTTTTAGAAGCTTCCTGTCTTAAATATACTCCTCCTGTTTCTTCGTCTGGGTCTAGGAAATCATCTATCTTGATTACTTTATGGCTAAGCAGTGATACTGCAAGTGAATCGCAGAGGAGTGCACGCCATTCCTCCATTAGATCACTTACTAAAGCTGGATGCCCACGCCTCGGCTTATGGAAAAAACCTCTATATGGATGTAAATATTTAAGTGAAACTGCTGTGTAAATCTCATACATTAAAAGTGTATAAGCAAAGCTCAGTAATGAGTTAAAAGGATCTTTAGGAGGTTGCTTATTACGATGCGTGAAGCTAAATTCTTCTGGAACTATTTGCTTAAGCCCATCAAAGTATATTTTAGAGGCTCTACCTTCATATCCCATAAGTGATTCAGAATCACGGACTTGATTGTTTTTAATTACATCTGCGATATTTTTCAGTTCTTCGGCTTCAGAATTTAAATCTATTTTCCTTTCCCTTGCCCATCTAGAAAGCATTACACGCGAATTACGGATCTTAGCATAAATCCATTTTTTAGAAATCTCAAAGGAAAACTCTTTATCATCAGCGAGATAGAACTGTGTAATCTGCCTTTCAATATTTACTGCCCGAGTTGGTTCTAAGCGACCATAGAATTTCCCTTTATTAGAAATCCAAGTTAAAGTTATATCTCTTTCTAAAAGCTCAACAGCTAGCTGGCTTGAAATATTGGCAGAATTTATCATCACGATAGAATCTACTTTTTCTAGAGGAAAATCTTTTATAGGTGCTTCTTTACTTTTACTAATAATAAGTTTATTACCAGATTTACTAAGAAGCGCACCAGGCTCAGTTACATAAATACTTGTCATAAAAGCTCAAAGTTAGATTAAACTTTATTCTTCAATCTAAAAATCTCCATCTGCTACTTGAAAACAGGTAAGCCCATGGCTTCTCCACATTTTGACAACAGAGTCTCTATCGTCAAAAATCAATTTAACTAAATAATACGGAGCTATTTTTTCAAGATATATTTCTTCTTTAACCATAAAATCATTACGATAATCTTCATTATTACGCATGAATAACTGGAAATTACTATCTTTTAAAAAAAGGCATTTATCAAAAAGCCATTCAAGAGTATCTTCTATGCAAATATCGCTGCGGCCACTTATGAAAATAGGTTCTATATCAGGATTTAAACTTAGGTATGCAGAGATAACATCATGCACAATCAGGTTTAGTAAATCTTCTGAAACTTTACTGAAATCATAAGGATCTCTTTTACCTTTCAGTGCAAGAGTGCCGTCTATATCAATTAATATGCAGAATGGCTTCATAAATATTTCCTAGGTTAATTTAATAATGAAAAAAGTTTATTGAAAACAAATTTATTTAAGGACTCATAGACTGGCTCATTTACACATATCGCTGGATATGTTTTTTTTACAAGCTCTTGCAAGTTTGCTAAAACTATCAAGTTATCTTTATTAATCATAGAAAAATCATGAGCTAAGGTATTTCTAAGCTGCATCAACGATTTATAATTAGACAGTTTAGATTTATCTATCTGTAATTCTCTGTAGAATTGATAAGTATCTATTTTAATTTCTTTAATTTCATATAGAAAATATGCTGCGGCTTCCAAGACTGGCATGGTTAATGATTCTATTGCCTGATCAGAGTTTAATTTAGAGACTGATGATTTAGGTAGCTCAATGCATTCACCCCTTTTAATAAAATCATAAAAATATTCATGAAATTCTGCACTAACGCTGCCTTCAATTATATGTTCCTGATCATTAAGTTCAAATATATTCATTCCTAGAATCTGCTGCTTAACATTTTCCTTTCTCAGCCTTTCAAGCAGAATACTAAAACTTAAAAGCATTTCTTTATGTAAAGATTTTTTTCTGAAAATTTCAAAATTCAAATAAGCTAATTCGACTTTAGCCTTAGAAGTATTTCCACGATATCTATCAAAGAAATTTTTTACACTTGGAATAAACCTTTCTGCATCTTCGCGTACATTTTTCCCTGAACTCAATTCAAAAGCAAGTAGAGCCCTAGCAAGTTTAAGAGCTTTATATACTTGACCTATAGTATCTTTATCATAAATCCCATTTAACCAGTTTTTCTCTGGTTCAGCATCGCGTCCTTGAGTAACATATGGAAATACTTTTTCCAAAATACTTATAGCTGCATTATATTCAGACTCTTTTATAAGTTCTTTTAAAATTTGTAGTTTACTAAAGATGGATTGCGAATTAAACTCATTATTCCTAATAATAGTCTTACTAAGGCTATCTTTAATCGTATAGGTCTCATCTGCTATATCATTAAAAATTTCATAAGTAGAGAATTTATCTAGCTCTAATTCTGATAAGCCTTTTCCAAAATCACTTTTAGTAATAATCTCAAAATGATATTCTTCCATATATAAATTAGGAAAAATTTCTAAAGCACTCTTATACTGAGGAGTTCCTGAAGTTTTAGAAAAAATAAACTTACTGTTGTCTTTATCAAACTTTGAAAGTCTTATTCTTAACTCATTAGTAACTTTTTTAAGAGTTTCTTGATATTCAAATGTTTCACTATCGTCCAAAATTTGAATAATTTCATAAATTGGTTCTTGGAGTTGTTTAATTAGATAAAATTCACTGATTGATTTTTGAATAATCTGAAGGCGGTTTTCTTTTTCTATATCTTTACTAACGAAGAAAATAAAATGTGTTGGTAAGAATTTAAGTACTAAACTTAGAGTGGGACCTGTTTTACAAGTTTCCCTACTATTTGTGTAAGGATCGCTTTTTCCAATGCAGGTGATTAAGACAGTGGAGCTTAGATTCATAAGATAAGATTATAAACGGGCAAAAAGCACAAAGTCTATCAAAGAATGATAGACTTTGTGCTTTTCAACATATAGACTCTTTACTAGATATACTTTTTGAAAACATTTCATGCTATTTCAGAAAAAGATTCATGAAAAAAAATTGCGCGGCAACAATGTTTTTTATCAAATGCTAGGATTATCAGTGAGTGCCACGATGCTTGATTTAAGAGCTTTTGATGCTTATTGTAAACTGAAAATCGAATATTTCTATTCTGATTTATCGCACTTCCTCGCAAAATTAATTTATAGTATAATCTTGGCATGGTTTTTCCAGATTGCTATTAAAATCATTAAAACCCCGCATGGGGACGGAAACTATTTTGCTAGCTGCTATGCAAGCCTTATCATTATTAAAATCATTAAAACCCCGCATGGGGACGGAAACCTAGAAAAGCGTCCGATTAAATTCCCCCTTAAATACGGATTAAAATCATTAAAACCCCGCATGGGGACGGAAACTTGCCATTACTTATCCCTTCCACGGGATAATGGAAATTAAAATCATTAAAACCCCGCATGGGGACGGAAACTAACTGTCTCTATTAATTATCTTATTGCTTCAAGCATTAAAATCATTAAAACCCCGCATGGGGACGGAAACATGCTATTAAGGGCAGTATCAGCATAGTTAGTTTATTAAAATCATTAAAACCCCGCATGGGGACGGAAACCTAAGCTATCTTCTGTTAATTCCTTAGACAGGCTTAATTAAAATCATTAAAACCCCGCATGGGGACGGAAACTGAGCGTATTTTGATTTTAATTCTTCTACTGAAAACAATTAAAATCATTAAAACCCCGCATGGGGACGGAAACCCTATTCAAATAGGCATCCTTTAATAATTTCTTATGAATTAAAATCATTAAAACCCCGCATGGGGACGGAAACATGTTTCTCATACTATTAATATAGCAAAGTTAGATTAAATTAAAATCATTAAAACCCCGCATGGGGACGGAAACAAGTGTTTATTTTCACAAGTCTTGAAACTGAAACTATTAAAATCATTAAAACCCCGCATGGGGACGGAAACTTTTTAAGTAGTGGTATATCGTGATAACTGTTAGATTAAAATCATTAAAACCCCGCATGGGGACGGAAACTTCCCTAAATCTCTTTTTTGCTTCAGTTATGCTATAGATTAAAATCATTAAAACCCCGCATGGGGACGGAAACTATTTATTCCTTATCATATCCTCAATGCTGTTTCTAATTAAAATCATTAAAACCCCGCATGGGGACGGAAACGAATATATTAGCCTGTCAAATGTTGGGGGGGATTAGGATTAAAATCATTAAAACCCCGCATGGGGACGGAAACGCTGTGATATTGAATTTTTTGATTAGCTTGTTGTATTAAAATCATTAAAACCCCGCATGGGGACGGAAACCACTAATTTCATCGTAATTTCTAGCTCAATTTCAGATTAAAATCATTAAAACCCCGCATGGGGACGGAAACCATAGAGCTATGCCTACTATGAAACCTATTAGGACTATTAAAATCATTAAAACCCCGCATGGGGACGGAAACTTCTCTTCGATTTTCCACATTGACATGAAAGTCAATATTAAAATCATTAAAACCCCGCATGGGGACGGAAACAGGTTTTTGGCGTCTCTTTAATTATTGAATCAACTTATTAAAATCATTAAAACCCCGCATGGGGACGGAAACTAAATAAAATTTACTTTATCTAGATCAGCTATCCATTAAAATCATTAAAACCCCGCATGGGGACGGAAACAAGATAATATCCATCTACTGAATAATCACACTTTATTAAAATCATTAAAACCCCGCATGGGGACGGAAACTTTTAAAACAATCGGATAAGGCTCTAAAATTTCAAAAATTAAAATCATTAAAACCCCGCATGGGGACGGAAACATTTAGTAAAGTTTTTAATTTTGTCATTTCTTTCTATTAAAATCATTAAAACCCCGCATGGGGACGGAAACTATGCCCAGCCCAAGTATAAGTGATAACGCTGTCGTATTAAAATCATTAAAACCCCGCATGGGGACGGAAACCCTATGTATATTTTTTTATTTTCCATTTTCTTTTATTAAAATCATTAAAACCCCGCATGGGGACGGAAACCTGCTAATAAATTTTCCATTTGATTTTTTCCTTTTTGTATTAAAATCATTAAAACCCCGCATGGGGACGGAAACTAGATATTCTTTATCACTATCTAAAATAATTTCTAGATATTAAAATCATTAAAACCCCGCATGGGGACGGAAACGGAAAGTACCTAGCTTCTTTGCTACACCGAAAGTATTATTAAAATCATTAAAACCCCGCATGGGGACGGAAACAAGTCCATATCCTTAAATTCCTCTAAGGATATTTTATATTAAAATCATTAAAACCCCGCATGGGGACGGAAACTAAGGCTTTAAACCTTCTATAGGTAAGGCGTGTATTATTAAAATCATTAAAACCCCGCATGGGGACGGAAACTTATCCCATACTAGATTTTCTAAAAAGTTACGGATTAAAATCATTAAAACCCCGCATGGGGACGGAAACACCCTCATAATAACAAGTTAGTATTAATATATCACTAATTAAAATCATTAAAACCCCGCATGGGGACGGAAACATAGTACATTCTATTGTTATTTTCATAATTATTTACTATTAAAATCATTAAAACCCCGCATGGGGACGGAAACAGTAAGTTTTCCCTTTAGTACATATCATTACTTATTAAAATCATTAAAACCCCGCATGGGGACGGAAACAAGATAAAACTCTTTATTATTTATTTCTAGTAAATTAAAATCATTAAAACCCCGCATGGGGACGGAAACAGTTAGAATGGTATGCTATTAAGTGCGGTATCCGTGTATTAAAATCATTAAAACCCCGCATGGGGACGGAAACTTATTTTTCTCTCCCGCTTATTTTCTGTAAATTAATTAAAATCATTAAAACCCCGCATGGGGACGGAAACATTTGATAATTTCTTGATACAGTTCGCATATTGCGAATTAAAATCATTAAAACCCCGCATGGGGACGGAAACTTATTTGATTGAGCCATAATGACCCCTTTTACTCTGATTAAAATCATTAAAACCCCGCATGGGGACGGAAACAGTAATTGCATTTCTTAACTCTTTGTAATAGTTAAATTAAAATCATTAAAACCCCGCATGGGGACGGAAACGGTCGATTAATTGATTTATTAAATTCCTAGATAAATTAAAATCATTAAAACCCCGCATGGGGACGGAAACTCTTTCTTTTTTTTGTTTACACAATTGTACGTGTAAATTAAAATCATTAAAACCCCGCATGGGGACGGAAACCGGACAATGCAAGGCTTTAAGGCTAAGAGTTTTTTAAATTAAAATCATTAAAACCCCGCATGGGGACGGAAACCTGATAGTTTTAGCGTAATATTTCACGCATCTCGCTAGATTAAAATCATTAAAACCCCGCATGGGGACGGAAACTAGCTGAACTATTCGAGATTCTCGAATACTTGGATAATTAAAATCATTAAAACCCCGCATGGGGACGGAAACAGTTCTAATATTTTTTTAATGGCAGAACTGCTGCAATTAAAATCATTAAAACCCCGCATGGGGACGGAAACCTGTCATAATTTATTTATTCCTTAAGCAGTTTACCTATTAAAATCATTAAAACCCCGCATGGGGACGGAAACATTCAAATAGGCGTCCTTTAATAATTTCTTATCTTGATTAAAATCATTAAAACCCCGCATGGGGACGGAAACCCGCATTTAGCAGAGAATATTAAACTATTATTAATTAAAATCATTAAAACCCCGCATGGGGACGGAAACCCAGCTTTAGCGTGGTAATACTCCAAGCCATTATCTTTATTAAAATCATTAAAACCCCGCATGGGGACGGAAACAAGTGAAGCTTATCCCCCTAAACAAAACGTGCAAATTGCATTAAAATCATTAAAACCCCGCATGGGGACGGAAACTAGATTTAATTTTTTCATTTGATTTTTCTCCGATTATTAAAATCATTAAAACCCCGCATGGGGACGGAAACAATTTATTTCTTGATTAGTCATTATCTATTACCTATTAAAATCATTAAAACCCCGCATGGGGACGGAAACGCTATATTACGAACATTATCTAAGCCTTCAATCAATTAAAATCATTAAAACCCCGCATGGGGACGGAAACTTGTTTGATCACTTCCTTGATCATCAACGAAGAATAATATTAAAATCATTAAAACCCCGCATGGGGACGGAAACTCTAATAATTTATTAACTTTTAAAGTTTTTAGTAAATTAAAATCATTAAAACCCCGCATGGGGACGGAAACGTGCCATTCCAGTTATTAACGTATCTTAGATGATCATCATTAAAATCATTAAAACCCCGCATGGGGACGGAAACTCTCGGTTAGTAGCCGCTATGTAAGCTATCATTTCATTAAAATCATTAAAACCCCGCATGGGGACGGAAACGCGTTGTTATTTGCTTATTGTAAAAACTTAACTTAATTAAAATCATTAAAACCCCGCATGGGGACGGAAACTCTAAATGCTTAACCATTCGAGATTTAGCCTCAGTCATTAAAATCATTAAAACCCCGCATGGGGACGGAAACACGTTAAAATCAACTATTAAATATTCACTATCACTAATTAAAATCATTAAAACCCCGCATGGGGACGGAAACACAGAGAGCGAATTTTTTTTAAGCAGTTTATCGACTTGATTAAAATCATTAAAACCCCGCATGGGGACGGAAACTGCTAAAGATAAATGTGTTCCGTGGAGGTGTATTTTATTAAAATCATTAAAACCCCGTATGGGGACGGAAGCTCCTTTAAACCATTTCAATCCAACATTCCAATATTTATTAAAAGCATTAAAACCACAAATAATCCTGAGGAAAAATGACCCCCTGCTTTTTAACATAAATTTTGCGAAGCTATTCTATATTATGAGACTTAATCAAGAATCATTAAAGTATCAGGCTTTTTACCATCAGTTTACCTTTAGCCTTATTAGGCGTACAATGTATCTATCGTGAGATGCATATACTTGATAAATATTGGTTAGAAATTAAGGATTAAAACAAATATGGATTTTCTTCACGAACTCACTCAATCTTTTATAGCACTGAGTTGCTTATTATTATTCACTTTCACTGTTTTCTACATCCCTTACCTAGATAAGAAGAAGGCTGGCAGATTAAATCCCAAAGATTCTTTTCTGAAAAATTTATGGAATGCTATATTACCATAGCCACAAAAACAATTTAATGGCGTGGGAGTTAGCATTTTTCTAAACTCTTTCTATCAGCCACTCTGTGATATTCCTCTCGATCAGTGACAGATTAATTCCTACAAGATGAACTATTTTAGCAGTCGTAGAATTTCCGCTTACTTTATTAGAAGCAGTATATAAATATTTTTCATAATATCTTTTTTCTTTAATCTGCCTTAAAGCAGCTTCTGCTGAAGCATCTACTTTAAGTTCAAATAGATAAATATCAGTATTAGTTTCTAAAACTAAATCTATACGTCCAGTATTGGTTCTTTCTTCAGCATTAACCCTAAATGAGCTTACACGCATTAAAAGATAAAAGATAAGTTGAAAGTATTTTTCATTCAGATCTTTCTTTGGAATTAATTCGTAAGGAATCGCAGCAAAAAATGACTTTAATAACGCAATAAACGCCTCTATATCAGCAGCTTTGATGCATTTCTCGATTTTAGATATATAACTTTCGACTTCATTGGGCGGTAGAGTAAAATCTTTAAGTAGTATTTTAATAAAAGAGCTTTTCACTTCAAAATTAGGGTAACCTAAGCTATATACATCAGTATCATATTTAGTTTCATAGCCTTTAATCGTGAGGTAGCCTGTATCAAAGAGTACTGGAGCTAAAGGAATGGATGCTATATCATAGCTACTCAGATCTTCACGAGTAAGAAATATTTCAGTCTCATACTCACTAATATCGGGTTTATCTTTTTTAATCAGCTCAATTAAATAAGTCGGTGTACCAGTTTCAAACCAGTAGTTAGTAAATTTTTCAGCTTCCAGTAAAGATAAAGTTGAGAATGGGTTATAGACTTTAATCTTAGATTCGGAAAACCTGTATCCGTTATACCAAAATTTTATTTTTTCTAAAGTCTCTTTCAGGCTTAATGAGTGCTTTTCTGCTACAGAATTTATATGTTCAGGAAAATATTTTTCTAACTCTTCTTGCGTAAGACCGAGTAATGCACTATATTTCTCTTGCATTGAAATATTAATTAAGTTATTTAAACCAGAGAATATAGAAGTTTTAGCGAATTTACTTACACCAGTCAGGAAGACGAACCTAAGATTAGCACCTTCTGATTTTATGATGCTATAGAAATCATGTAGAATTGATCTGTTTTGATCTGCAATAACAGGATTATTTATATGTTTAATAATCGGGGAGTCATACTCATCAATTAAAATTATTACTTGACTATTATATTTTTTTTTCAGCTCTAGAATTAAGTTTTTAAACATTAGTTCTGGTGTAAATATTTCCAAATCTAAATCATAGCTTTTAGCATTTTCTGCAACAGCATTCACCAAGCCAATTTTCAGCTGTTCTGCTGTATCTTTGTTAATTGCTGACATATCAAACTTAATTACAGGGAACTCTTGCCACACATAATCTGAGTCATAGATCCAAAGATCTTTAAAGAGTTCTTTTTTATTTCTAAATATCGCTTCTAATGTAGAGACTAGGAGAGATTTTCCAAATCTGCGAGGTCTACTAAGAAAGTATGATCCAAAACCCAGCTTAAGCAGTTCATAGATGTACTTAGTTTTATCCACATAAATAGCACCCTCCGTAACTAACTGCTCGAAAGACTGTAAACTTAATGGGAGTTTTTTAGGTTTTGCCTCCATAAAATTCAATTATACTTGTTGGGATGCAGTTTTA